>QGCX01000004.1_pt1 | contig 122842 bp, 116 predicted proteins | sample 4708031 | NCBI WGS metagenome assembly QGCX01 (sample SAMN08941163, study PRJNA450518) | Sediment metagenome, whole genome shotgun sequencing project. | reverse complement strand
AAATTAAACAGTTACCTATCAATCCAGAATAACGGGTTATTGACGAGGGCGCTAATAGTTATTCAGAAAGTTGTCGAAACAGGTCACAATTTGACGATATAATCGGCGATTCTTTAGATACAGAGTGCAAAATTTGTAATGAAATGGCTTAAAAGACTGTTATTCTTAATTTTCTTAGGCGGTAGCCTTGGGCTCGCAGCGATTGCTGCCTTATATTTTTATTTTGCACCTCAGTTGCCCGATGTTACTAGTTTACGTGACGTTCAACTACAAACACCAATGCGCGTGTTTAGTGCCGATGGCGAGCTAATTTCTCAATTCGGTGAGAAACGCCGTATCCCATTGGAAATTGACGATATCCCCGAGCAAATGTTACATGCATTTTTAGCTACCGAGGATGCCCGTTTCTACTCTCATCCGGGTATAGATCCCATTGGTATTACTCGCGCCGCAATTAATCTGATCATTACTGGTGAAAAGAGCCAAGGGGCCAGTACCATCACTCAGCAGGTGGCGCGTAACTTCTTTTTAACTCGCGAAAAAACCTACATTCGAAAAATTAAGGAAATTTTCCTAGCCATTAAAATCGAACAAGCATTGTCTAAAGACGAAATCCTCTCCCTTTATTTAAATAAAATCCCACTAGGTTATCGCTCTTTCGGGGTAGGTGCCGCCGCGCAAGTTTATTATGGTAAAACCGTAGACCAACTCAGCCTCGCCCAAATAGCGGTTATAGCGGGTCTGCCTAAAGCTCCATCAGCCTTGAACCCTATTCGTTCACCCGAACGGGCAAGAGACCGTCGCCGAGTAGTACTTGGCCGTATGTTGGAAACCGGTTATATCACCCAAGCCGCCTTTGATGAAGCGAATCAAGCTCCCATCAGTGCCAGTTATCATGGTGCAGAGATCACTCTGGCAGCACCGTACTTAGCCGAGATGGTTCGCCAACAGATCCTCGAGCAATTTGGTGAGGAAGCCTATACCTCCGGTATGGATGTTTACACCACTATTACAGCAAAACGGCAGAATGCTGCGACTAAAGCACTGCGTGACAACCTTAAGAGCTACGATCAACGTCATGGTTTCCGTGGAGCAATTAAACAACTCTGGCAAGATGCTCAGAGCCCATTAAGTGAACCCGAGATCATCAACCAACTGAATGAAATGCCAAATTATGGCTCATTGCGTGCAGCAGCAGTGCTTTCTGTTGAGGACAAACAAGCTCAAGTATTAGTTAAGGGCGGAAAGTACGGCACAATTTCTTGGAACAATATGAAATGGGCACGCCGTTTTATTACTGATACTCGCCAAGGACCCGCACCCAAGTTGGCAAGCGATATTGTTAGTGCTGGTGACATTATTTGGGTCGAGAATCTAACAATATTAGAGGATGAGCAGCCCCGTGAAACAAACGCGTCTAAACAACAGCTCTCGGAGCAAACGGAATATGCTTTATCACAACTCCCCGATGCGGGTGCAGCATTAATAGCAATATCTCCTCTTGATGGCGCCATTGAAGCGCTGGTAGGTGGCTTTAGTTTTAATCAAAGTAAATTTAATCGAGTAACTCAGGCCAGTCGTCAGGTGGGTTCTAACATCAAACCCTTCCTGTATTCAGCTGCCTTTGAACACGGCATGTCCTTAGCTAGCCTAGAAAATGATGCGCCAATTAACCGTTGGGATAAAGCTATGGGCGTAGCCTGGCGCCCCAAAAATTCACCACCAGTCTATGACGGCCCAATCCGCTTAAGAGTCGCTTTAGCCAAATCCAAAAACGTAGTCTCAGTTCGACTGATGCGGGATTTGGGCGTAGACACCATGATTCAACATTTAGCTAAGTTTGGCTTTCCCGCAAACGAGCTTCCTCGAAATGAATCGTTATCCTTAGGCTCAGCTTCACTCACCCCGATGCAGGTAGCTAGCGCTTATGGCTCTTTCGCTAATGGAGGCTACTTAGTTAGCCCTTACTTCATAGACAGAATTGAAGACGGCGAAGGTCATATCTTATTTCAGCAGCTTCCAAAAGTCGCTTGTGATAGCTGCTTTGACACCATCGCTGACACCCCAGATTTAGCGGAATTAATTGCACAGCAAGGCCACCCTTTACAGCAGTGCGCAATATCTTTTGCCAATGAAGAAGATCTGGCACCACGAATTATTAATGCTGAGAACGCCTTTTTGGTATCACAAGCAATGAATAGTGCCATTTGGGGTGGAGGAAGCTGGGCCCATAAAACCGGCTGGAACGGCACCGGGTGGCGGGCAGCCAGAGAACTAAAACGCCATGACATAGCAGGTAAAACGGGGACGACTAACGATGCTAAGGATGCCTGGTTTTCAGGTTTTGGGCCAGACTTAGTGGTAACCTCATGGATAGGCTTCGATAACTTCGATAGAGAGCTCGGTGAAGCCGCTTACAACCCCAACCTTGGCAAAGAGCAAATTGCCGGTAAAGAGTTTGGCGCAAGAACCGCGCAACCAGCTTGGATAGATTTTATGAAAGTCGGTCTAGAAGGTGTTCCAGAGCAAACTTGGTCTGTGCCTAAAAACATTTCTACGGTTCGAATCGATAGAGCAACAGGCCTTCTTACCAATGCCAATGATTACACCTCTAGATTCGAATATTTTGTAAAAGGCACAGAGCCACAAGAATATGTTAAACCCTCTTCCGGCTCTGTGTTTGATGCCGAAGAAGAGCTCTTCTAGTTAAGTTCAACATATTGGCTAATGACTTTAGCCAATTGATTAAAACAGGGTCGTCGAACCGAGTTATTGCGATAAAGCAAGCTAATTCGGCGACTCGGCTCTGGAGCACTAAAGCGCCGATAACAAATACCACTGTGTTCATCTGATTCAGGAATAGCCAACTTAGGTAATAGCGTAATTCCCATTCCGGCTGCCACCATATGACGCAGGGTTTCTAAACTAGTTGCCTTAAAACTGGTGTCCTCTTTGGCTCCTGCGGCAAAGCAGTACCCCATGGCCTGATCACGTAAACAATGACCATCTTCCAACATCAATACTTGCTCCCCACTCAACTCCGACAACTCTACCTGCTGTTTATCATGCCAACGATGAGAGCTAGGCATGGCTAACAGTAGCGGTTCATCAAACAAGTCGATGGCGCCAAATCGCTCCATTTCTGGTAGATAAGCCAATACCAGACAATCGAGTTCACCTTCCTCTAAACGCTGCAGTAAAACATGGGTTTGCTCCTCATATAAAAACAATTCCATATCACCGAACTCGGAGCGAATGTGCGGCACAATTTTAGGCAACAAATAAGGGGCAACCGTTGGAATTAAACCTAAGTGCAACGGACCGGCCATCGGTGCCTGAAAACTTTTGGCCATATCTTTCAGGCCCTTCACCTCAAGCAAAATACTTCTGGCCTTAGCAGCCAATTCGTCACCGGCATGGGTAAAAATCACCTTGCGGGATGTTCGCTCAATCAACAATAAGCCCAGCTCTTCTTCTAACTTGGCGATTTGACCGCTCAAGGTGGGCTGACTAACAAAACACTTCTCGGCAGCTTTACGAAAATGTTTCTGTTCCTGTAAAGCCACTAAATATTCTAAATCTCGTAGGTTCATCGTCACTCCTAGTTAACCCGATAATTCTACGGTTAAGCCTTTGTAAGTGCTACAACAAACCTAGCTAAGATTAACCTATATGAGGCGAAGTTTGCTATTAACTTCTCAATAAAACAATCAGTAATGCCCATTACCGAGTAACTATGTTATATAAGCAAGAATATTATGGAATACGTATACACAGCAGTAGCGGTTAACAAGGAGTAAACGATGGCGTGGGTTAGACACAGCTTATTAATTGTATTCAGTACGATGTTATTTGCCTGTGGGGGAGACGGAAGTGTCGACCTCTCTGGTGGAGGCAACGGAGGAGATGGCGGCGACAACGGTGGTGATGGAGGTTCCAGTCCAACCGCTGTTATTGGCATAGGTCTATACAGTTGCCCAGACAACATCGATCCCGCACTTATCCCTACAGGCTGTGAACAAACCAATACCGTACCCAGTGATAGCGACACTTACGTTGTGGTTAGCCTATCCAACAGCACCAGCATCGTAAACGAACTGGTTGAACTCAATACCAGCAGCGCCGAACTAGCAGCCACCACAATATTAATTGGAAACAATGGTGTCGGCTTTACCACCATGAGTGCGCGTAGTGACGCGACCAATGCAGATGCAGTTACTGCCACCTATGCAGAGAATCAAGCGAGCGTAAATTATCAAGTGCAAATTAACTCGGGCAGCGGAGGCCAAAATACTCTACAGCTGGGTTTATACGACTGTAATGATGTCGCTCGAGAGCAAATTCCTGAAGGGTGTAGCAGTGCCAACAGCCTGTCCATTGAGTCTCCTCTTACTGCTGTAGCGCGTTTGAGCTACACAGGCGGCACACCTGCTGCTAACGAGTTAGTAAGCTTAGCCACTAACAATGCTGACCTCAGCGCCGACACTATTTTAACCAATCAGCAAGGCCTAGCTATCGCTACTCTGTTCGCTCAACTAGAAACGACAGGCGCTGATTCACTCACCGCAAGCAACGATGACCTAGGTGTGAGTGACACAGCTAACTACCAAGTAGGACAAGCCAATCTTAATATGGCACTAAGTTCTAGCTTAGCCACCGATGAAACCTTGGGCTCAGACGCAACCGCAAGCTTTACCGCCACGATTACCGATAGCGATGGTGAGCTTTACACGACGCCTATTGCTATCGCGTTTACTTCTAGTTGTGCAGGTCAGGACCTTGCCGACATATCTGATAGTGTAACCACGATCAACGGGGTTGCTACTGCAATTTATCAAGCAACCGGATGTAGCGGCAGTGATACCATTACCGTTACTCCTAGTATCAGCGTCATCGATCCACAAAATTACACCATCGACATTGCTGTCGCCGAAGCGAGTGGTATCACTTTTGCTTCCGCATCGCCACAAACCATTTACTTAAAAGAGTCTGTTGGCGAAACCATTGCGGAACTACGTTTCATCGTCACCGATGCCACTGGCAGCCCTAAGGCAGGGCAAGAGGTGGATTTCGCGCTTGACTCAAGCCTGCACGGGGTCACCATTAGTCCCTTAACTGCACAATCTAACGCCGCCGGTGAAGTGTTGACTCGGGTGACTAGCGGTAGCATGTCTGGCGCAGTAGTGGTCACCGCTAGCTTTAGCGACCCTGACACCGGAGATATTATCTCTGCCACTTCTAATGCGCTAGCTATTCACACTGGGGTGCCATCACAACAAAGTATGTCATTATCGGCCAGCACTTTGGCCTTGGAGGCTTGGGGAGTCGACGGCGTAAACAGTGACGTCACCTTACGAGTCAGTGACGAAAACAATAACCCAGTACCCAATGATACCACCATTGTGTTTGAAGCCGACGGTGGGCAGGTTTCTGGAAACTGTAAAACAACCGGCCAAGATACAAATAGCGGCTGTACAGTAAGTTGGGCCAGTCAAAACCCTCGCCCGAAAGGCCACATTTACGACCTTCCCGCAGGTCGCTGTAACGCACCGGGCCATATCCCTGGTGATGCAGTGAATACTCAGGGGAATAATCGCTACGGTGTAGGCCGAGCCACAGTATTGGCTACAACAGCTGGTCAAGAATACTACTCTGACGTAAACGGCAACCGTATTTACAATATTGGTGAAACCTATACTCCACTCGGAGAAGCTTACGTTGATAGTAACGAAAACGGCAGTTACGATACCAACGGCATCCTTAACCATGTTAGCGTGAATGTTGAAGAGCGCTTCCGAGACTACAACGAGAATAGCGAGTTTGATGTAGTAACCGGCATTAAGGACTCCAACATTCCGGCTAACTCAATCACCGAGCAATTTAACGGTCTCTCTTGTACTGTGACAGCCGATGCAGCAGGTACTTGTACTAGAGACCTTGTTGAAGTGCGAGATTCTGTGGTATTGGTAATGGCCACCTCTGAAGCTAATATTTTAATTTCAGACGCCACCAACAGTGTGCCAATCAATAGTGTTGACTTAAATGTACTGTCCTCTCAAGGGCTAGTGATTACAATTCAAGATAAAAACGGTAATCAAATGCCTGCAGGTACGGAAGTAGCAATCAGTACTAACAATGGGGAGCTATCAGGGCAAACTAGCTTTACTGTTGCCGATGGCATTCGGCTATGTGATTTAATGGGGCTTAGCGTAACTCGAGAGGCCACCCCTAATAATCGAACTGAAGGTCTTATGACCGTTGTCGTAACCAGTCCAGGAGGGGTAGAAACCGCACGCTCAATCAGTATTATTGATGCGGGCTAAGCAGCGCCTTACTATTAGTAAAAAGCCAGTCGAATGACTGGCTTAATTAGATGGTCCGCCTCACCTCTAAGCTAGTCTTAGAGTTTGGCAAACAAAGAGGCGAACCATCATGTCTACAATTAAAGTTCTTGGTATCGATTTAGGCAAATCATCTTTTCACGTGATAGGACGTGATTATTCTGATAACCAAGTTATCCGTAAAAAGTTTTCTCGTTCAGCATTAATTCACTATCTTCACCAATTAAAGCCCTGCACAATTGCTTTCGAAGCTTGTGGCGGTGCGCATTGGCTTGGCAGGCAATGTGAGTTGATGGGGCATAAAGTCAGATTAATCCCTCCGCAATATGTAAAGCCCTTCGTTAAAAGTAATAAGAATGACTTCATTGATGCAGAGGCCATATGTGAAGCATCAATAAGGCCTAATATGCGCTTTGTCAGCGTAAAGTCAGAAGAAGCTCAAGTTATTTCAGCAATTCATAAGGCGAGAGGCGGATATATCAAAGACCGAACAGCCTGCATGTCCCGCATCGGTTCATTACTGCTGGAGTTTGGTATTGCTCTTCCTACAGGCCATAGCGTAATGAAGCAACTGTTCAACTGGCTTGCTCAGCAAAGGCAGGTGCTGCCAATGTTACTCATGCAAGAGCTAATGGAGCTGCATGAGTATTACCTGTTTCTCAATGGCAACATTGAGAAACAAGATAAAAAGCTAAAACAACTGGTTGAAACGAACTCGATAGGTCAACTCCTGAAAACCATACCGGGTATTGGAGATATGACAGCAAGTCTTTGTATTGCCAACATCAGCAGTGCTACTGATTTTAAAAACGGTAGAAACATGGCCGCGTGGTTAGGACTTGTTCCAGCGCAATACTCAACAGGTGGTAAGCCCAAATTATTAGGAATAAGTAAGCGAGGTAACAAAGCACTTCGAACCTTGTTTATCCATGCCGCCAGAGCGGTGATGTCGAGACCGGATAAGACGGGGAAGGTTTATGGAGAGTGGCTGATAAACTTGCGAGCGACTAAGCCATTCAATGTTGTCACCGTTGCATTGGCTAACAAGCTTGCCCGAATAGCCTGGGCAGTCATGAAGACGAAACAAGGATTTAACAGTAAGGCGTTAGCACCGGGTTTGCAATGAGAATAGAGATGACGAAAACGGTAGAACCACTGGATTAAAACCTGACACAAAAAACAGCTTATAAAAGCTTTCGGCTTTTTTGAGGATAATCCAGCGCGGAACTCATCGTGGAGCAGGTGGCGAGAGCGCCTAATTAGACTCCGAATACATTAGCGCATAACCAAACCCGTTATCGAAATTTATCATTGCAATAACGAGGCGGACCATAAATTCACTATGGCTAGTGAATGCTAAAGATAAAGCTAACAATAGTGATAGCTTGAAGATAAGAAAAATGGCGTCCCCTACAGGATTCGAACCTGTGTCTAAGACTTAGGAGGTCCTTGTTCTATCCAGCTGAACTAAGGGGACTTAAAGCACGGCCATTGTATACTAAGTCATTAACTCGACCAATAGCCGTCTTATTAACTGCATTAAATTCATACAGATAACCTTACACTAGTGGATGGGGTGTGCCGATAAGCTTGATAAGGCATAGCTAACAAAAAAGCCCAAGCGACATCAGCTTGGGCTTTGGGGGGAACGTAGTTTTTATTTCACTTTAAAAGACGAAAACTGCTTATTTACTTCTGCTGCGTGGTCTTTTAAGCGTTGAAACTCTTCAACCAATTGGTGGATTTGGCTTGAATTAAGTTCGCTGGCGTTTTTAATATTGACGATATTTTCCGATAGGTCAGTGGCTACCGAAGATTGCTCATTAGCTGCGGTGGCAATTTGGGCATTCACTTCGTTTACTGTATCGATGGAGGCTACAATTTGCTGTAGGGCTTCGGCTGTTTCATTGACGGTTTCTCGACCTTTTTGGCTCAGTTCGTGGCTTTGTTCGATAGAGCCCACAGCTTGGGTGGTGGAGGTGGTCAACACTTCAATCAGTGACTCAATCTCTACCGTGCTTTTTTGAGTTTGTTCAGCTAAAGAGCGCACTTCATCGGCTACTACTGCAAAGCCGCGTCCGGCTTCGCCTGCTCGAGCTGCTTCAATCGCTGCGTTCAGCGCCAGTAGGTTGATTTGCGCTGCAACACCTTTAATCACATCCAAAATCGCGGTGATGTTGCCAACATCCTTTTCTAAGGTTCCAATAGAGCTACTACTTTCTTTGATTTGCTCAAATAGTTGGTCAAAACCTTGCAAAGTTTGTTTTAGGCTTTGCATCGCCAAATCGCCTTTATCTTTGGCCTCTTGAGTGACTCCTGCTGCGTATTTAGCGCTATCATCCACACTTTGCGCCGATGAACTCAATTCTGAGACTGCGGTAGCAACCAGCTCAGTTTGGGCTAATTCGTCTTCTACTACTTTTTGGTTTTGCTCTGAAATGCTGGTCATTCGGTCGACTGAGCTTTCCACATCGTTGAAGCTTTTCATCGCAGAGTTGACGAGGTTTTGTACTTTTTCAACGAAGCTATTAAAACCGCTAGCCAAGAATCCTATTTCATTATCGGCTTTTTTCTCAAGGCGTAGCGTAAGGTCGCCATTGCCGCTAGACATATCGTGTAGTGACGAACCGGTTTGTTTAATAGGGGTGATCAAGCTGCGCGCTACGGCAATACTGACTATTAATGAAATGATAATAATCACCAAGGTCACCACCACCGACATAATGAAAATGGAACGGGCAGCAAAATTGGTAATGGCGAGTGCCTCATCTACATTGTATTCGGCAATAATAGCCCAAGGTTTTCCGATAAAACTAATCGGGGCGTAAGCAAAAATGGTTTGCTGGTCAAACAGGTTATTTGATTGTTGTACACCAGATTGGCCGCCCAATGCCTCATTAACAGCAGAGTAAGATAATTGGGTATATCCGGCATTGCTGCTAAGGTTTTGCACTGCTTTTAGTGCGCTTGAATTTTGTACTTTATTAAAGTCGTTAGGGTTTTCGATTAATAAGCGTGAGTTGGTTCGGATCATTTGGTCGTGACCAACGAGGTAAGCTTCACCATGCTCGCCTAGGCCAGAGGTGGCCCATTCACCGTTGAAGGTCATTAGCTCGCTGATTCGTTTAGTGTTAATACGAAATACCAATACCGCAAAGGGTTCTTCTTCTACAAATATTGGGGCGGATAAAAAGGCTGAATACTCGCCATAAGCGGGAGGGTAAAACTGAAAGTCGACAAAGCTGAACTCGCCCTGAGGTAGGTCTTTAGCTATTTTAAAGGCTTGAGCCATACCGGTATTTTGATAAGGGCCATCTAACATGTTGGTACCGAAGTCGAGCATTTTTTTCGCCGAGTAGAATACTTGCGAAGTTTCTATACTCACCATTGCCACATCGGCTAGGCCAAAACGTTGCATTAAGGTCGCCAAATTTTGGTGCATTTTTTGATGCGCTAAGGCAAAAGAGGTGCCATCGCCGGGGTCTAATACTTGGTCTTTATGGTTTAAATCCGCATCTGTTTTGGCTAAAAATTTATACTGCACCGCTACTGCATGGTCGTTTAGCGCTTGTGGCTTGGCAAGTTGACTAAAAACACTATCAAGTGACTGTTGTTGTAGATATGAAGCAATGGTGGTTTGGTAGTATTGAGCTAGCTCTTGACGCTGGGTAATGATGTTTTCTTTGCCTTGTAAAAAGGCATAAGGAAAGAAAGCGCCATATAGGCGTTCTGCGGATTGCTTAATTTGCGGCTGCTGGGAATAGTCTACAATTCGAGTTGCTAGTGTTTGGGAGTAGTTGTTAATGGCGCTAGCTGTGACATTTTGCAGCGATACCAGTTGGTCTTGTCTTGATTCAAAAAGGGCGGTTTTCATCTGGTTGATGGCAACATTGGCAGTGAGTAGAGACGCCACTGCTGAGGCAAAAGTTGCGATAGATACAAACAGGATCAGGGTCTTGGTAAACATCTTCATTGATTAATCTCCGAGCTCATAGTCGAGAGTGCTCCGTTACACTGCGTTTGATTATTATTGTCTTATTGGTTGTTAATTGCTTGTTGCTAAAAATAAGTGTGGCTATTATGCCGTTGTTTTTCTTGTTATTTAGGTGACGGAAATCACGGCTTGATAGATTGCTTGGGCTGTAGGCTAGGAAGTGTTTTGATACAGGCTTTTTAAAAGTTTGATTTCATAGGCTAATGGCTTATTTCATAAGTCATTGATGGATCTTTGGGCTAATGTTATGGCTGTTTTGACTGATTAATGGTTTTTGTGACCCGCTTATGCTTTTTAGACAAAGAATATTAATGAACTAAAAAGCCGCTACGGATAAAGGCGGCTTTTAACTGTTATGAAGTCGGGTTAACGCTGGTTTGGTTTATTGTTTACCAACAAGATCGCCTAATTGAATATTGGCTGTCATTGTTGGATCTAACGCAACCACAATGGCACTGTCTTGATATACTTGCTCAATTCTTACCTGACTACCGCTAAGGCTTTGTTCCTGACGAGGGATGTCCCATTCGCCCCAGTGGTAGTTTTGCTGAATGAGAGTCAGTAACATGCCACGGTTTAGCTGATTGGCTTTCCCAAGGTTAATTTGCCAGCGGTCAGGACCTAATACTTTAACTATGCTGCCTTGTAGTGGCTGACAAGCCAGCAGGGCATCAACTTCGGAAAGGATCTGCTGTAAGGTGTTATTTACCGTTTGGCCATAAGCGGATAACCAAAACTCAGCTGAGTAGGGGGAAATGATTTCGCGGGCGTCAAACTCCCAAGGGGCATTTACCGAGAAACGCTTATTGTAAATTTCTTCCAGATCGATAGCGTTGTAAACACGCGCATTCATCACAAAATAGCGCTGCGGATAACTGAAGTTGATAACCTTAGGCTTGTAGATCCTATCTAGTGATATATTTTCGATTTCTAGCCCCAGTAAGTATTGCGCTCCATAGCGGTCTGCAACGTCTTTAATTCCTCTATAGTTATGCTCGCCGGGTTTGTAATAGTTTAAAGGCAGTTTCGGTGGATGTTTGATATTGAATTGCTGACCCACTTGTCGAGCGATGTCATAGGTACGTTGTTCTAACGCCGGAGAAAGCTCTTGCAGCTGACCCACCCTCGCTTGATGTTGTTGTTTCAAATAAGGAGGAAGCAACAGTAAGTTCTTACTATACCCACTGGCTTTGCATTGGTTGGCTTCGGAAAATACGTCAGCTTGCAAAATTACGTAATACTGTTGGTTTTGTTGGCCTTCGTCGAGCACGGTTAAGTTATGCAGTGAACCCTTCGATACAACTTCTAGCTGGTCGAGGGTAAGCCGACCGCCGCTGACTTGGCTTATGCTGGTAACCGAGGCACCTGAATAGAGTAGCAACTGTTTTACTGCTTCTTGCATGGCGTTGCTACGTGCTTGGTCAATCTGGTTGTTAACAATAGTTGCCTGTCCCTTTGCTTCATACCATAACGCTTGGCTGGTGCTGCAAAGTAACATTCCTATTATCAAAATAACTGTTTTCATAAGCTCCTCCTGCACAGGCTTAAGCAATAACTGTACCTATGCGAAGTGTTATTTTTTTGACTGGAACAGTTTTTGCTTTAAATGGTTTAGTAAAAAGGAGAAGGGTATGCGATATATAACATTAGTGGCGGCGCTGCTTGTGCTACAAGGCTGTAATACCAGCTTGCATCATGTTTCTAATTATCCCTATGTTGAGCCTCGCCAGCAACAGGATGCTGCTTTGTTCGCGCACATCGACAAGCTTTCGGAGCAGTTAACCGATGATCTAGAGCTAAGCGAAACGGATTCTGTAGCGATTAGTACTATGGTGGATTTAGATAACCTCCAAAAAACTGACAGTTTTGGGCGGCAAGTAGCGGAGGCAATGTTTGCCGCTTTGTCAAAAAAAGGCATTCATACCATCGAACCCCGTCTGACAGGGCGCTTACAAATGGATCCCGGCTTGGGCGAATTTTCCTTATCGCGAGATGCTGAGCTGCTGCGCGAGCAGATGCAAATTACCTATGTTGTGGTAGGCAGTTTTCAGCGCACTAGCTCGGGACGCCACGTTAATATGCGCTTAGTTGAATTATCTAATCAGAATGTGGTGGCTGCGGCTTATCAATTTATTCCAAATATGGTGGGTGCCACCTCTCCAAGAGTCACTAGTGTGAATGGGAGTTTGCAACGACATGAACAGTCTGTACTTTAAGTTTTGCTTTAGTAGCTTAGCCATTTTATTGCTGATTGCTTGTACACCTCGTACGCAAATTCAGCAAGTGGAGTGGACTTATCAACCTCCAAGTGATTTCACCATTGTTAACGCTGTAGGTTACGCACCGATAAGCCAGCAACGTGGTAGCGATTTAGCCACTAAACAGCTACGGGCGATGAAGGCCTCTAAGCTAGATGCTTACCGGGAGCTATCAGAGCAAGTTTATGGACAGCGCATCGATAGCAGCGCGACGGTAAGTGATTTGGTATTGGGCAATGAGCGTTTAGCCGCTTCAGTAGCGGGGGTGATACGTGGTGCTAAAGTGGTGAAGTCTTATTCTTTAGATGATGTGTATGTGACTGAGCTACAGTTGGACTTTAGAGATGTTTACCGCGTCACTATGTCGATGGCACCAACTCGCCACCTAGAGAGCCAAAAAACCATTCAATTCTAGTAAAGATTTTACCTTTTAAGCCGATAATTAAGGCGTAATAGACGATTAAGGACGGGATATGAAAGGTATAACCTTGGTGGCTCTTGCCACATCGGCATTGATGGGCTGTTCAACGGCACCATCAATGCAAAAAGTAATGGTATACGACAGCTCTGTACATAGCGTGTCTCATGCCCATAACACGCATTACCTTGAGGGTGTGGTCGACGAAAGTGGACAGCTTTATTTAAGTAGTTCGCCGCGTCGTGCGCTTAACACCTCGGCGGAGGAACTTTCCAATAGCTCTGTAGAGCATTCGTTAACTGACTATGTAAATGCCATGTCACAGCGCTTGGTGGCAAGTTCCCATTATGTTAATGCTGATACGCCAATCGGAGTGGCTTCATTTGTTCCTTTAGATGATTTTAAAACTACCGATATCTTTGGTATGCAGCTCGCTGAAAGTTTTGTCTATGAAATGCAGCAAAATGGTTTTTCGGTCATTGATTACAAAACTACAGGCTTTATTCGCATTACTCCCGAAGGAGATTTTGTTTATAGCCGTAATGTTAACGAGTTATCTAAGCGTTTACCGATAGAATATTTATTGGTGGGAACCTTTAGTCGTTCTAGTGATGGAGTATTGGTGAATGTACGAATTGTTGGCGCACAATCGAAGGTTGTGGTGGCCTCTGCTCAGGAACTCATCCCTAACGAGGTTTATCAAAGTAAAGTTCCAGAGCCAACTAAGCGAGATGGGGTGATGATTATTGAAGCGCGCAAACAAGCCAACAGTCGTATGCCCATGGGGGAGCGCGGTTAAGTTATATTTTAATTGTCTATTAACTATTATTCTCCGAATCATTTATGGTTCGGTTTTTTTTGGTCTTTCAAAAATGGTGATTTATTGCACTAAGGGCGGTTAAGGCAAACGTTGGTTTAAGCTTTAAAACCTTTACCCATGCGTTGCGAGCTGTGTTTTTTACCTAATTTATCGTAGGTAGAGGCGTTTTGATTTTGTAGCTGGTCGATAACGGCGCTTAGTTGGCGAATTTTTTCATGACTTGCTTTAATCACTTCACCGTTAATGGCATTGAGTGTTTGGCATTGTTCTAGTAATTGCTGAATATGAGCAGCCTGTGCGGTCAATTTGTTGTCGCTGCTTAGCAGGGATTTATCGGCAGAGTTTTCTATTTGTTTATCTAGCTCGATAATGGCTGTTAGTAGTTGTTCTTTTTGCTGTGCAACCGCTAATAAGCCTGTGCTATCGTCTTGTTCAAGCGCAAGCTTTTCTTGTTGCAAAAGAGAAAGCAACAACTGTAGTTGCTGCTCTTGGGTATTCAGTAGGGTGGCGACCATTGGCTAACTATCCTAGCGCTTTATTCAACTCGCTTTCAAAGTCACCCATTTTTTGGGCCACTCGATTGGCATCTACCTGATAGCTTCCATCGGCCACAGCTTGCTTAATTGACTCTAGTTTTGAGCTTCTGCTGTCTGAGTCATTGAGCAAATTCTGCTGAATACGGTTTAGTTGTTGTGCTTCATTAGTAAGCATAACTGAATCCTGGGCTACAGCAGAAGTAGCGTTTGAACCCTGTTCAGCGCTAGTTTTCGTTCCTTTGTCTGATACCCTATTGGCATCTAGTTGACTAGGACGGTTTCCACCTAAGTTGTTAATATTTAAAGCCATAATGGCGCCCCACAGTTAATCAATATTTCGTATTCAATAAAGCTATCGGCTTACCTTAGTAAAACTTTAGAAATTATTTAAAGTTTTACTTCAACTACACCTAAGGCTTTGACTCGGCCGGTGACCAAACGTTGTGACTGACTATTTCTGACCCTGATGGTATCACCGATGCTACCACTTGATAAAGCCGTTCCTCGGGTGGTTACTTTTAAACCTCCCATGTTGGCCAAAATAGTCACGACGTCGCCCTTGCAAATAATGCAAATATCGCGCCCAGTTATGACTTGGTCCTTCCTTATCGCCCGAGTAAGTTTAGCGCCTAACAAAGGAAGGACCTCGGTGAAATAGTTACCGCGTAATCTGTTTTGTGGAATAAAGCCCGTTTCTAGTTGCTGAGTGTTTAAACGGTTTCCTTCTTGAAGAGGGGCGGCAGCCACCACTACCGATAGCAGAACTTGTTTACGTACCGGAATATATAATCGCCAGTTTAAGTGTTCCGCACAGGTCACTAATACAATGGTGTTTCTTCTTATTTCATCGTTCGCTAGGCTATAACTATAATTACTTGGGCATTGGGGAATGGCGACTCGTTCATCAAGTTGGTTTGCGGTGAGTTCAATTTTTTGACTGGCATCGCTGCTAATTTGTGAGCGAATAAATTCTTCTGCCGATTTTTCAAGCTGTTGGTGAAGTTCACTTGTGTGAGCTGTAAGGCTAAAACAAAATATTAGCAGTGATGAAGCAATTTTTATCAACATTTCCTATATGATACCGATAAAGCAAAGTAACAATTGGCTTTTTTGTCTATGCTTAACATGTTGATGCTAGGCAGTTAGGTGTCAAAAAAACGACAATAAAGCGATAGTATATAGGGGTAAGCAAAGTTAATGCCCCTTTTCTAAGGAGTGAAAGTATATGGCGGGTATTTTAGATTCGGTAAACCAACGCACCCAGCTAGTTGGGCAAAACCGCCTAGAGCTGTTGCTGTTTCGGTTAAATGGGTCGCAGCGCTATGGTATTAACGTTTTTAAAGTAAAAGAAGTATTGCAGTGCCCACCGCTTACCGCTTTGCCCAAGCTAAATCCTGTGATCCGCGGTGTTGCACATATTCGTGGGCAAACTATTTCGGTAATCGACTTGAGTTCAGCGACTGGTGGCAGACCGATAGAGGATTTGTCTAAGAGCTTTATTATTATTTCTGAATATAACCGTTCAGTTCAGGGCTTTTTAGTTGGCTCTGTCGAGCGGATCGTTAATACTAATTGGGAAGATATTCTTCCTCCGCCAAAAGGCGCTGGAAAATTTAACTACCTTACGGCGGTAACTGAGGTAGAAAACGAATTAATTTCGATTTTAGATGTTGAAAAAATTCTTGATGAGATTTCACCGGTTGATACAACGGTTAGTCAAGAGATTGTTGATGAAGCTGTTTCCAATGTTCATATTGATAAGAAAATTTTGGTGGTGGATGATTCTTCGGTTGCGCGAAATCAAGTAAAGCGGGCAGTGAGCTCTTTGGGTGTAGAAACTCTGCTTTGCCAAGATGGCAGAGAAGCTTACGAGTTGCTATGCTCGATGGCAAAAGAAGGATCAATTACCGATCAGATTGCCTTAGTGATTTCTGATATTGAAATGCCTGAAATGGATGGATATACGCTTACTGCTGAGGTACGTGCCCATCCAGACTTAAAAGACTTACATATTATTTTGCACACTTCTTTAAGTGGTGTATTTAACCAAGCCATGGTAAATAAGGTTGGCGCAAACGACTTTATTGCCAAATTTAATCCTGATGAACTAGCTGCTGCTGTTCGCAAGTCTTTGTAGAGTGTGGATGCATTTGTGAGAACCATAACAGACGATGTATATAAACAGTTTTGTGGCTTTTTAGAGAAGCAGTGTGGAATTGTTTTGGGTGATAACAAGCAGTATTTGGTTAAGAGTCGCCTGTCACCGTTAATGTCGCAATACTCAATAGCCAGTTTGACTGAACTGGTTCAAAAAGCCATGAGTTTACGGGAGCGAGAATTGCGAGCTGCGGTGGTGGATGCTATGACCACCAATGAAACGCTGTGGTTTCGTGATACCTATCCTTTTCAGTTGTTGGCTGATAAGTTATTGCCCGAATACAGTAAGTTATCTCGACCAGTAAAAATTTGGTCTGCCGCTAGCTCATCGGGCCAAGAGCCATACTCTATTATGATGACCGCCTTGGAGTACCAAGCTAAACGTCCTGGTACTTTACCAATGGGGGTTCAGGTTGTTGGTACTGATATATCCCCATCGATGTTAGAACACTGTAAGCGCGCTGAATACGATGCTTTAGCTTTGGCTAGAGGTTTATCTCCGGAGAGAAAGCGACAGTTTTTTGAACCGACAACTGACGGTCGGTTTAGGGTAAATGACAAGGTGCGTAAGAATGTTAGCTTTCGCCCACTGAATTTACTCGATAGTTATGCCTTGATGGGGAAGTTTGACATCATCTTTTGTCGCAACGTGCTTATTTATTTTAATGCCGAGGTTAAATCGAAAATTCTTAACCAATTTGCTCAAGCGCTTAATCCCAATGGTTATTTAATGTTAGGGGCTTCAGAGTCAATTACGGGGTTAACCGATCGGTTTAATATGTTGCGCTGCCATCCTGGAATAGTGTACCAACTTAAGTAATTTATTGGCGGCAGCAAAGGGCAATTGTTGCCGCTTTGTTTGCCGTTCTTCAGCGATTTTCTACAATTAAATTCAGTTTTAAGCTGAAAAGCCCTTCTCCCTTCAATATTTAAAGCGTCAAAAAAACACTGGCATAACTTTTGCAAATTAATTTTTGTGAAAATTATAGTGAGGTGTGTATGGCAATTACTTTTGATAAAGCCTTAGGCGTTCATCAGCATACTGTGGGCGTGAGAGCTCATCGCTCTGAGGTGTTGGCGAGCAATATCGCTAATGCGGATACACCAAACTATAAAGCACGAGATATTGATTTTAATAGGGCCTTTGCTGCTGCAAAAAGTAAACAAAGCGGGGGTCTTCAGGTGACCAATGAACACCACATTCATGGTGGGCGAAATCAGTTTTCTGAGTTGGGTTATAGAGTCCCGGACCAAGCTGACACAGGTGATGGTAATACCGTTGATGTGCAAAAAGAGAAAACGGCGTTTATGCAAAATGGCCTTGAGTATCAAGCGGGAATTAACTTTTTGTCGAGTAAGTTTAGCGGATTGCGTAAGGCGATTAAGGGGCAATAATGAGCTTTTTTAATGTTTTTGATATTACGGCTTCAGCCATGAAAGCACAGTCGGTTCGTTTGAATACCACTGCCAGTAATCTTGCTAATGCCGACAGCATTAGCTCAAGTATCGACCAAACTTATCGAGCACGAAAACCCGTGTTTGCCGCTGAATTAAATAAAGCAAGTCAAGGCCAACTTGAATCGGCCCAAGTGAAAGTTGCTGGTATCGTAGAGTCTGATGCTCCTTTACGTAAAGAATATTACCCAGAACATCCGCTCGCCAATGAAGAAGGCTATATCTTTAAACCCAATGTTAACGTGATTGAAGAAATGGCAGATATGATGAGTGCATCTCGTTCTTACCAAGCCAATGTGCAAGTAACAGAAGCCGCCAAGCAGATGCTGAATAGCACGCTCAATTTGAGTAAAAGTTAAGGAATAGCCTGTGTCTACGATTGATTCTCTACAAAATAGCTATTGGCAGCCTGAGTCGGTTGTTCCTGAAAGCAACAATAATCAGTCCTTGGGGCAAGAAGATTTTTTTGCATTGCTAACTACTCAGTTGCAGTACCAAGATCCGAGCAAGCCGGTTGATAATGCCGAAATGATCGCGCAAATGGCTTCTTTTCAAACCTCTGAAGGTATTGCTGAGCTAGGCACTAAATTTGACACGATGAATTCCATCATGAATTCATCGGCTGCCTTACAAGCATCAACTTTGGTTGGGCAAAAAGTATTGGTTCCTCTAGATTATGGGCATAACGCTGGACAAGGTTTTGACGGTGTAGCTGTAACAACAGCCGCCGCCACTGATGTAAAAGTGACTGTTGAGAATGCTGCAGGAGAGACGGTAAAAGTCATCGAGCTAGGAGAAGGAAGTGGCAACATGCCTTTCTCATGGGACGGTACCGATTCCAATGGAGATCCAATGGCTGAAGGGACTTACAACATTAAAGTGAATGGGGTGCAAGGGGGGGAACAGGTTAGCCTGCCAACAGCCACTTACGCCAGTGTGGGAAGTGTCAGTCTTGCCGGAGGAACATCTGGCGTAGTTGTTAATTTAGAAGGTTTGGGCGGCATCGCTATGAGCGATGTTCTAGAAGTGTCTAAAGCTTAACAAAGAATAGTAAAACGATAGGAGATTGAGAGATGTCATTTAATATCGCGCTAAGCGGCATCAATGCCTCGCAAAAGGATCTTGACGTTACAGCAAATAATATTGCCAACGTCAACACCATTGGTTTTAAAGAGTCGCGAGCAGAGTTTGCCGATGTATATGCCACATCGATTTTCTCTAATGCTCGTACCGCTGTGGGTAACGGAGTTAAAACTGTAGATGTTGCCCAGCAATTTCACCAAGGAAGTTTAAATTTTACCCAAAATGCCTTGGATATGGCAATCAGTGGTGAAGGCTTCTTTGTGACGGCTTCCGATTTAACTACCCAAACTCGAGAGTTTACTCGAGCTGGGGCGTTCAAATTGAATGCCGATAACTTCATTGTTAATTCACAGGGCCAATACCTGCAAGGCTATACGGTTAATAATAGTGGAACTCCATCAGCTGTGAGTATGGCGGCCACCGATGCTATTCAAATTAGCGCAGAAGTGGGGAACCCAACTATGACGGGGCAGGTGGACATGAGCTTCAACTTACCCTCTAGTGGTACTACTCATGACATCGGCGATTTTGATCCCACAGATAGTAATACTTATACTTCGGCCACTTCGGTCACCGTGTACGATTCTCAGGGTGGTTCACATGTAGCAGAAACTTTCTTCGTTAAAGATGATACGACGGCGAATACTTGGCATAAGTTGATTTATATCGACGGCCAGCCCGTAGATGTGGCAGGCGGAACAGCACACACCCCTAACGCGGGTAATGCTAACCCTAATATTCCTGCTTCAGCGACTTTAACCTTTGATAACTCAGGTGCTTTGGCCTCCACAACACCATTAATTATTGAGACGGTCGCCCTAGGTACTGCACCACCAAACGGCCCTGGTGGGGTATGGGATCCAGTGACCGGCTCTGTCGATCCGACGCAAACGATTACCTTTAATTTAAATGGCCCAACTCAATATAACTCGGCCTTTGAGGTATCTAGTTTGTCGCAAGACGGTTCTACCGTTGGTAAATTGACGGGGATTGACATTGGCCCAGACGGTTTAGTAGTCGCTTCATACAGTAATGGTCAAACCGACAATATTGCTAAAGTAGCCATCGCTAAATTTGCCAATAATCAAGGCTTATCACAAATTGGTGACACTTCGTGGCAACAAACTCAATTGAGTGGCGAGGCGATAGCAGGTGAGGCCAACTCAGGAACCTTTGGTAAAATTAATTCTGCTTCTCTAGAACAGGCTAATGTTAACTTAACTCAGCAGCTGGTTGGTTTGATTAGCGCTCAGCGTAACTTCCAAGCGAACTCTCGTGCTTTAGAGGTGAATTCTACACTACAGCAAACTATCATTCAGATCCGCTAATTAAGTACCCTGAATTTAAAAAGGCAGCTTTCGCTGCCTTTTTATTTTGTTGATTTTATTAGACTTTACCTCTCATCTAAAAGCACCCTGCTTTTTTGGCACCATACTTGCTGTTGAATCTATTGAGTCAGCTAATTGACGAAGGAAGAGAAATGGATCAACTACTTTATATATCGATGACCGGCGCCAAGCAGAATATGCAATCGCTTGCGGTTCGCGGTAATAACTTAGCAAACGCTAATACCACCGGCTTTAAGGCTGACATAGAGAACGCGCGTTCGATGCAGGCATTTGGTCCTGGTATGCCGTCTCGAGTATTTGCAATGACTGAGCGCCCGACTCAAAATTTCGGTGATGGCCTACTCAAAACCACTAGCCGAGATTTGGACGTTGCGATAAAAGGCGAGGGTTGGATTTCGGTTCAAGATAAAGATGGCCAAGAAGCCTTAACTCGAAATGGTAACTTTACAGTTTCTGCCGCAGGGGTGTTACAAACCATGCAAGGACAAGCCATATTAGATGATCAAGGTGGACCGATCATTATTCCTCTTCCTGTTGAAAAGTTAGAAATCAATGAAGATGGCACCATTGAAATTCGCCCAGAAGGTGCACCTGCTGATGCCTTAGAAGAAGCAGGGCGGATTAAACTGAGTAAGCCTTTTGCCGGAGATTTAACCAAAGGTAATGATGGTTTATTTAGGTCGACTACAGGTCAAGCCTATCAACCCGATGCTACCGTTGAGTTGGTAAAAGGTGCGCTGGAAAGCAGCAATGTGAATCCTGTGCAAGAAATGACCCACATGATCAGTATGCAGCGTCAATTTGAAATGCAAATCAAGATGATGAAGGCCGCTGAAGACAATGATAAAGCTACCAACAACTTGTTGCGATTAAGTTAGGAATAAGGAGCGTATTATGCATCCCGCATTATGGATCAGTAAAACTGGCTTAGATGCCCAGCAAACTAATGTATCGGTTATTTCTAACAACTTAGCCAATGCCAGTACGATTGGTTACAAAAAGAGTCGAGCAGTATTTGAAGACTTACTTTATCAAACCATTAATCAACCTGGTGGGCGTTCGTCTCAGAATACCCGGATGCCTTCAGGATTGATGATTGGTGCCGGGGCCAAGGTGGTTGCAACGCAAAAAAACCACGAACAAGGCAACGTACAAACTACGGATAACGCTTTTGACTTGATGATTGATGGTCGTGGTTTTTTTGAGGTGTTGATGCCTGATGGCACCACCGCTTATACCCGTAATGGACAATTTGGCTTAAACGACGAAGGAACCATTGTCACACCTGGTTCCGGCTACCCCTTACAGCCTGAAATACAAGTACCGGAAGATGCACAGAGTTTTACCGTGGGTGAAGATGGTGAAGTGAGCGTCCGCTTACCTGGTCAAACTGATAACCAAGTTATTGGTCAAATCACTATCACTGATTTTGTTAATCCATCTGGCCTAGAGCCGCGTGGACAAAACCTTTATTTAGAAACCGGGGCCAGTGGCGCTCCGCAGAATGGTATTGCAGCAGAAAACGGCTTAGGGGCGATTCGTCAAGGCTCGCTGGAAACTTCTAATGTTAACGTAACCGAAGAGTTAGTTAATTTAATTGAAGCACAGCGTGTTTACGAAATGAACTCTAAAGTGATTTCTACAGTTGACCAAATGCTGAACTTCGCAACCCAACAGTTGTAGATAAAGTGTAGAGAGATGGCTCATGAATAAACTAATCGTAATAGCATGCTGCTTGGTGATGGCTGGCTGCGCTAGTGTGAACAATGCTGTGGTGCCTGATGACCCAGAGTTTGCTCCAGTTTATCCAGAAGAAGTGCCTGTTGAAGCCAAAATTACCGGCTCTTTGTTTGCCGAGGACCAAGCTAATAACCTGTACTCCGATAAAAAGGCCCACCGAATAGGCGATATTATTGTGGTGAATTTGGCAGAGCGTACTCAAGCCAGTAAGTCTGCAAGCAATGAGTTAGCCAAAGATAAGAGCTTTAATCTCGACCAAATTACTATTCCAGGCGGAGTGGCGAGTATTGGAGGTAATCCTATTGAATTAGGTTTAGGTCAAAATAGCGCTTTCGCAGGCGGAGCGGATGCGGCTCAGAGCAACAGCTTGAACGGCAACATTTCAGTTAATGTTATTCGAGTGTTGGCTAATGGCAATCTCATTATCAGTGGTGAGAAGTGGTTAATGTTGAACAATGGCAACGAGTATATTCGTTTAACTGGAATTATTCGCCCGGAAGATGTGTCCCCAGACAATACCATCGCCTCATTACGCATCGCTAATGCTCGGATCCAATACGGCGGTACAGGTGACTTTGCCAATACTACCGAGCAGGGATGGTTGTCTAAATTCTTTAATGGCCCAGTTTGGCCTTTTTAAAGCCTAAACATTGAGGAGTCGTGCCATGTTGAAGCGTAACATTTTAGTATTAGTTTTCGGCCTGTGTGTATTGTCTAATACCGCCAGTGCCGCGCGTGTAAAAGATGTGGCCAATGTGGCAGGGGTGCGTGCTAATCAGTTAACCGGTTATGGCTTAGTGGTGGGTTTGCCCGGTACTGGTGAAAAGAACAGTGACTTTGCTAAGCAGTCTTTTGCCACGATGTTACGTAATTTTGGCATCACCGTTCCTCCGGGCACTAACTTAAAAATTAAAAACGTGGCGCCAGTGGCCGTACATGCTGAGCTTCCTGCTTTTGTTAAACCTGGTCAAACTATTGACATCACGGTATCGGCTATTGGTGAAGCGAAGAGTTTGCGTGGTGGTAGCTTAATACAAACCTTTTTAAAAGGTGCCGATGGTGAAGTTTACGCTTTGGCGCAGGGGAGTTTAATTGTTGGTGGCTTTGGCGCCGAAGGCGCCGATGGCTCGAAAGTGATTTCTAATACCCCTACTGTGGGTCGGATTCCCAATGGCGCGATTGTTGAGCGAGCGGTTCCTTCGCCCTTAATGAGCGGCGATACTATTACTTTTAATTTGAAGCGTTCCGATTTTACTACAGCTAAACGTTTGGCCGATACCATCAACAACTTAGTCGGGCCAAATACTGCCACGCCAATGGACGCGGCTTCGGTGCAAGTGTTTGCTCCTCGTGACCCCGGTCAACGCGTGGCTTACTTATCTACTTTAGAAAATCTCAGCTTCGAGCCTGCTTCAGAATCGGCCAAGATTATTGTTAACTCAAGAACTGGCACCATTGTGATTGGTAAAGACGTGCGATTATTGCCAGCGGCCATTACCCACGGTGGTTTAACTGTAAAAATTTCAGAAACGCCAGTGATTTCTCAGCCTAATCCTTTCTCCGATGGCGAGACCGTTGAAACTACTGTTAGTACCATTGAGGCGACGCAAGAAGACTCCCGTATGTTTAATTTTGACCCCGGCGCGTCTTTAGATGATTTGGTACGAGCGGTTAACCGAGTGGGTGTAGCCCCCGGCGATTTAGTATCGATTTTGGAAGCGCTAAAACAAGCTGGCGCGATCCAAGGCGAGTTGTTGGTGATTTAATATGGTGATGGATGCAGTCAAACAATCAGCGAATTATCACGACTTAGCCAGTCTGGATGAGTTGAGAAGTGCTGCGCAAAAAGATCCTAATAAAGCCTTAAAACAGGTCGCTAGCCAGTTTGAGTCTTTATTTATGCAAATGTTGATGAAGCAGATGCGTAAAAGTAATGCCTTATTTGAAACCGATTCTCCCTTAAATAATCGGCATACCCAAACCTATCGTGATATGCATGACAATCAAATGGCCTTGGAGTTGTCATCATCGGGAGCCTTAGGTTTGGCCGATTTAATTGTCGCTCAGTTAAACCCATCTGCTGCCAATATGACGCCTGCTTCAGTGCTACGAGGAGGGCAAAATATTGATTTGCAAAAACGTTCTTCTCAAGCTGAAAGTGAAAATGGCAAGAATATTGCTCTATCGACTAAGGTAACGGCCGAAGAAAGTAAAACTTTAGCGAAACCACAAAATCAGCGGGCCGACTCAGAATCAGCGGCAAGCATAACGGCAGAGCAACGGCAAAGTTTTGCCACTCCAGCTGCTTTTATTGAGACGATTTTACCAGTAGCGAAAAAGTGGGCTGTAGAGAAGGGTATTGAACCTTTAGCTATTGTTGCACAAGCTGCACTGGAGTCGGGCTGGGGCAAAAAAGTGATCGCGAATAGAGATGGTTCTAGCAGTTACAATTTATTTGGCATTAAAGCAGATAGTCGCTGGCAAGGAGACAAAGCCGTGGTAAACACTTTGGAGTATAGAGATGGACAAGCTCGCCGTGAGCAGGCCGCCTTTCGTTCCTATTCTTCTTTTGAAGAAAGTGTTAAAGACTATTTGTCGTTTGTGGAAGGGCCTCGTTACCAGCAAGCCCTAGCGCAAGGGCATGATGCCAAACAATATGCCAAAGAATTACAAGCGGCAGGTTACGCTACTGATCCTCATTACGCTAATAAAATTAGTCAAATTTTAGATAGTCAGCATTTCTCAGAGTTTTGTGATGAGCCGGTGGAAGGGGAGTAATAACAAATGGCAATGAATGACCTACTCACTATTGGCTCCTCTGGCATTGCAGCGCATCAACGCTTACTAATGACCACCGGTAACAATATCGCCAATGTGAATACACCGGGCTATAGCTTACAACGTACCTTCTATACCGCAGATACCTTAGGTGGCTTACGTGAAGGGTATACTGAGCGAGTACTCAATGGTTTCGCTCAAGCGCAGATGTTTCGCGATACCTCAACTTTGGCTAACCGTAATGCCTTTTTAGAATCGGTGAGTTACATCGATACCATTTTAAGTGATGACGCGCTGGCTTTAAGTAGCAAATTTGATGATACCTTCACTCAGTTACACGCCACGACTGATAATCCCACTGCGCTGTCTACTCGTGAATTGGCGCTTTCTCAATTTAATGCTTTAACCGATCGCTATCGCACGCTTAACGAGCAGTATCAAATACAAGAGAAAAACCTGAGCCAAGACATCACCGAAAAAATAAATGAAGCCAATGCCTTAATATCCAATATTGCAGACATTAATAAAGAGATTGTTGCCGCGGGTGGTAATAATCCCTTAGACGGCAAGGTAGCGACCTTGGCTGATAAACGTGATCAGGCAATCAAAGAACTAGCTGAATTGGTGGATATTAATTCTATTAATCAAGATGACGGCTCTACCTTGGTATTTATGCGCTCTGGCCAAGCCTTGGTTTTACAAGATGATAAGGCTGTTTTGGCAGTGGCTGACGGTGACCCAGATACCACTCAAAAAGAAATGACTCTGTCCTTATCGGGATCGGCGCGAATCATCGGCCGAGAAGATATTGGTTCCACGGTGGGGGGCTTAATGGAGTACCGTAAAACCACTCTTGATATTAGTCGTAATCAGCTAGGGCAGTTGTCGATTGCGATGAGTGATGCTTTTAATACCCAAAACCACTTAGGTATGGATTTAAATGGCGATTTAGGTGGCGATATATTCACCTTACCTACTTTTAGTGGTAAAGAATTCTCGACCAATACTGCAGCAGGTACCATTAGTGGTTCATTTATTCCAGGCAGTGGTAGTGAAGTCACACCCTACGATTATCGTGTAACTTTCACTTCGGCCACTGCTTTTGAAATTCAGCGCTACGATGGTGACCAGCCGATTGACACCGCTATTAGCGGCAGCATTCCACCGAATAATTTTCAATTAGATGGTTTGGATTTAGATTTTTCGGCTGGGCCCTTTGCTGCCGGAGATCGCCATCTCATTCAACCCACTCGTGATGCCGCTGCTTCCATGGCTGTGAGTATGAGTCAGCCAGAGCGTTTGGCTCTAGCGTCTCCCATTAGAGTGGAGTCAGAGTTAAATAACCGCGGCAATGCAGCGATTTCTATTGATTCCATCTACGACACCGATCCCGCAACGTCTAATTTCACTTTACCTGGCGGTTATGACGTCAACGGCCCTGCAGAGGTTAGGGTTAATGCCGCTGGTGATTTTGAGATCTACGATGGAACGGGTACTTTAATGGCGACCGCGCCGGCAGCTAGCGGGGGGCAACAGCTGTTGGCAAATGCTGTGCCTGCACTCAGCCCAGGCTACGATATTAACATCGATGGCGATGTACAAGAAGGTGATGTATTTACTATGGGTTACAACACCGAAGGTTTTAATGACAACTATAACGGACTGCGTTTTGTTGATTTACAACAGCAAGATCTAGTACGAAAAAGTTTGGCCACTGGCGGAGACAATAAAATGACTATGAATGACGCTTACGCCAGTGTAGTCAGTTATATTGGTGGTAAAACCAGTGAAGCTCGTGTGGCGACAGCAGCTGCAAGCTCCTTATTGGAACAAAGTACCCTACGGCACAACTCTATTTCTGGGGTAAACCTCGATGAAGAAGCCTCCAATTTAATTCGCTTTCAGCAAGCTTATGCCGCTTCTGCCCAAGTGATCAGTGCCGCGCAAGAAACCTTTCAAACGTTGTTAAGCTCAGTGAGGTAATTAAGATATGCGAGTATCTAGTATTAATATGTATCGAAACTCCTTACAGGGTGTGCTTAATGGCCAAGAACAAGTGCAAAAAACTAACCTGCACTTAATGACTAATAAGCGATTACTTACATCTGCAGACGGGCCTTCCGACATGAGTAAAACCATGTTTTTGAGTACCGAAATTACTTTGACTGAACAGCATTTAAAAAACGGGACTATATTAGAAAGTGCCCTCAACTTTGAAGAGTCGGTGCTCAGCGGCATGACAACGGCCATGCAACGAGCTAGGGTTCTCGGTATTCAAAGTGGTGACGGAGTAAACGGTCAGCCAGAAAGAGACTCGTTAGCTCAGGAGTTAAGACAGATTCAGGCGCAGTTACTGGATTTTGCCAATAGCCAAAATGCTGATGGTAGTTATGTGTTTTCTGGCTTTCAGACACATAAACAAGCCTATGTTTACGATGGTACAGATTATATTTACCAAGGTGATTCAGGCGAAAATGAATTAAAAGTTTCGGCTTCTGTTTATATTCAAAGTAATGATACAGGTAAGGAAGTTTTTGATAATGTGTTTGAGCGTTTTAAAACCAATGATATCAGTGCGAATGTTTCAACTCTTGTTGATGACCAAAAAGCTTTCGACTCTTTCTATGATCAAAATTACGATCCGATAACTCCTGCTAATAATACCTTTCAGGTACAAACCACAGCGGGCGCTCCCGATACTTATGAAATATTAGATAGTGGCGGGGCTTCTTTAGTACCTTCAGTAACCGGTGATTACGTTGATGGCCAAGCGATTAACTTTAATGGTTTAGCGATCACCGTGACTGGTGCCGCTGGAGCCACCGAAAGCTTTGAGTTAGTTCCCCCTAATAAAGAAAACATATTTAATATGATGGGCGATTTTATTCGCACTTTGGAAGATCCCACAGTACAAGGAGTAGATTTTTCAGAGTCGCGTAATGATTTTATTGTGGGCCTAGATAACGCCATGGAAAAAGTTGGCTTAACATTGGGCTCGATTGGTGCTCGCGGTAACGCCTTGGATTCAGTTAAGTCTGCGGCCCAGTCCATGGACATCGTGAACAAGTCCTCGCGGGCGAGCTTAAGTGAAGTGGACTTTGCTGAGGCGGTGAGTGACCTACAAAAAGCAGAGCTGGCCTTAAACACCTCCTATGCTGCCTATAGCCGAGTGAGTCAATTATCTTTATTTAATTACATTTAGTATTAAAGTTTATCGCTAGCGTGCCGATAATCTAAAATTGCTTTAATTTTTCAAGTTATTTTTTTCGATATTTTTTAATAAAAAGTTAAAGCTTTTCTCTCATTGGTCGTTAAAAAGGGTGCTTCAATAATGAAGCACCCTTTTTAGTTTAAATGAATGTAAACAAATTAAAAAATTGCTAAAGGTTATTGAAGCAAGGCCGTTAAATAAGGTAAGTCAGAAACAAATAATAACTGACAAAAATTAAAACCTATTAATGGTTAAATATAGATAGGAGAAATATCATGGCTTTATATGTTAATACTAATGTGTCATCTATTAATGCACAGCGTCAACTTTATAACTCAGGTAATGGTTTAGATACCGCATTCCAACGTTTGTCATCTGGTTTCCGTATTAACAGTGCGAAAGACGATGCTGCAGGTTTGCAAATCTCTAACCGCATGACTAGCCAAATCCAGGGCCTAGACCGCGCAGTAATGAATGCCCAAGATGGTATCTCTGTAGCACAAACCGCTGAAGGCGCTATGGATGAAGTAACCAATATGTTGCAACGGATGCGTGTGCTAGCTATTCAGGCCGGTGATGGTGCCAACAGTGATGCAGACTTATCAGCACTACAATCGGAAGTAGATCAGCTTAGAACTGAAATTGACCGTGTAGGCACCAGTACCAAGTTTGGTAAAACCCCCTTACTTGACGGTAGTTTAAGTGCAGACTTCGTAGTGGATGCTGATGGTTCTGACACCATTACCGTAGCGATTGGTACCAATGTTGAGCAAGCGACTTTGGGGATAGATGGTATCGATTTAAGTGGTGGTTTGGGGGCAACAGATATTGCTGATATCGATAGCGCAATCAGCACTATTGATAAAGAGCGGGCAAACTTGGGTGCGATTCAAAACCGCTTCCAATCAACCATTCGCAATTTGTCTAATATTTCGGAGAACGTAACCGCATCACGTTCACGGATTAAAGATACTGACTTTGCCAAAGAAACCGCAAATCTAACCAAGAACCAGATTTTGCAACAAACCTCGACAACGATTTTGGCTCAAGCGAATCAACGTCCTCAGGCTGCACTATCTCTCCTTGGATAATAAAAAAAGAAAGGACGGTGGGGGTTCAATCCACCGTCCTCAGACTGCAATAAGCGCGATGATTATTTTAGGAGGCTCAATTCCTTTATTATAAAAATGCGCTCTAGTTTCGCTCTCATCTCCTATCGTTTCGAGCGACATGGTCAAGTGTGTGGATAGCACGCTTGGCCATTTTTTCGCAGCGGTTCAGACTGCAATACAAATAAAGCAATGCATGTGCCAACTTTTGCGATACTTTTTTGACTAGGTGTTTATGGCACTAATTATAGTGTTTTTTTTGAGCAGTTGTTAGTGAGCAACTCGGTTATTTTACTTAGACATCGTTAAAAATAGAGCTTCTAGGTCTAGCCTTAAATTATTTTTGTCATTGTTAAAGCCTTATCGTGACAGGCTTTGCCGCCCAAGTGGCAAGTTTTTTCCTCTTTTTTTTTAAATTTCCTAAAGCTTTCTTTGTCGCTGCCGCTACAGAAACTGAAGTTAATAAAACTTTGGTCCATTTTTAAAGTTGTCTTGGTTAGGTTCAACCGAGGGTTCAACAACTTAGATATGGTGTCAATTATCTTGATGGGTTCAGAAAAGTCAGGATGATTTAAATTTAGGAGGCTCAAATTATGGCATTAGTCGTAAATAGTAATGTGTCGTCATTGAACGCACAACGTCAGTTGTATAACTCCGGTAACAGCCTAGATACTGCTTATCAGCGCTTAAGCTCTGGTTTCCGTATTAATAGCGCTAAGGATGATGCAGCTGGTCTACAAATTTCAAACCGCATGACCTCGCAGATCCAAGGTTTGGATCGCGCGGTAATGAACGCTCAAGATGGTATCTCTGTAGCTCAAACTGCTGAAGGCGCGATGGATGAAGTAACTAACATGCTTCAGCGTATTCGTGTTCTTTCCGTGCAAGCCGGTGACGGTGCGAACAGCGATGCGGATAACTCAGCTCTTCAAGCAGAAGTTAGCCAATTAAGAACAGAAATCGACCGTATTGGTACCAGTACCAAGTTCGGAGGGGAAGCACTACTTGACGGTAACTACTCTGCAGATTTCGTTGTGGATGCCGATGGTTCTGATTCTATCACGGTGGCCGTGAGTCAAAATATTGATTCAACAGCACTAGGTATCAATTCTATTGATTTAGGTGCTGGTACAGTTGATATTGCAGCGGTTGATAGTGCTATTAAGTTAGTCGATAAAGAACGTGCTAGCTTAGGTGCGGTGCAAAACCGTTTCCAATCTACCATTCGCAACTTATCAAACGTATCTGAAAACGTAACGTCTGCCCGTTCACGGATTAAAGATACTGACTTCGCTAAAGAAACGGCAGAGTTGACTAAGTCGCAAATCTTGCAACAAACCAGTACTTCAATTTTAGCGCAAGCTAACCAACGCCCACAGGCTGCGTTAGCTCTTGTATAGATAAAATTTTAGTAGGTAGAAAGACGCAGCCGCACTTATACTCATAGGTGTGGCTTGCTTCGTTTAAGGAGTCTGATATGGAAAGCAATGTAAATAATATTACGGCGTTTTCTGCTTCTACTGTCGCGGCGACGGAACGCCCGGAACTGAAACAAATAGAGCAGGGGAAGGGAGCGGAACAGCCCACTTCTCGCGTCGACAAAATAGAGTTGGCCCGAAAATCGCTTCAAGAAGAAAACAAAGTGGCAAAACAGCGAGCAGAAGAGCGAGCTGAGCAAGATCAAGATAAGGCTTCGGTTGAAGATGTAGTTAATTCTATTAATCAGATATTGGAAGTGCAAAATCGCGATGTGAAATTTGTTATTGATGAACGAGACGGGCAATTTTTTACTTCAGTTTTGAATCGTTCTACCGATGAACTGATTAGAGAGATCCCAAGTGAAGAATATCGTCAGTTGGAAGAGCGTTTGAAAAAGTTCCAAGATGCGATTGGTGAAACAACAGGTTTGTTTGTTGATCAATTAGTTTAAATATTTAGATTGGTGACCGTTATGACCGGAATATCAGCAGCAGGTGTGGGTAGTGGCTTAGACTTAGAAGCGCTTATTCAAGTGTCTATTGATGCTATGAAAGTGCCTCAAGAAGCTCGCTTGTCTGAGCGCCGCGATACCTTAGATGTGACCTTATCTGCAGTAGGGGCAGTAAAGTCTGCTTTAAGTGCTTTTAAAGAAGTATTGGATAAAGCCAAAGATGAGACTACCTTTTTCCCTCGTTCCGCTTACCTTAACGGCAGTTTGATCTCTACAGCCTCTTCCGATGAAGACGGCGAAGAATCAAGTTCCAGTAGTTCGGCTGCCTATGGCGTGACTATTGGTAGTGATGCGGTAAATGGTAGCTACGAAGTTGAAGTGCTCGCTTTAGCTCAAGGGTCTAGGGCTACAAGCCAAACCGAATATAGCGGTAGCGATGCGGTTATTACCACCCAGGCGGGTGAATTAACCTTTGCAGCGGGTAGCGGTGCTAATGAGGATAGTTTCACGGTAGAGGTGACATCAGGTATGACCTTGTCGCAATTACGTGAAGCCGTAAACAATGCCGCTGGAAACTTCGGGGTCAATGCTAACTTAATTAATACCGGTAGTGGAACGCGTTTGGTTCTCGATTCTAGTAAGAGTGGCGCTGATGTTGATGGTGATGCGACTAACGGTAACCCGAACGATCTCCGGATTATTTCTAGCGGTGCTGCAAATCCCGATTTGAACAATTTGGTGTCTGATATTCAAACCACTCAAAGTGCCTCAGCAGCAAAAATTTCGGTAAATGGTATTGAAGCGCAGAGTGAGACTAACTACTTTTCGGACGTTATTTCTGGTTTAAGTATTAACGTCAATTCCTTGACGTCTTCAAGCACCACGCTTGAAATTAAACCTAATAGTACTGCTGCGGTGGATAGCGTCAAAGAATTTGTGAAGGTCTACAATAAAGTTATTAGTGAGATTGATAAGTACAGTAAGCCGGAAGAAGTCACAGAAGGCGAAGATAACGATCGTAAAGAACTTAGCGGTGATGCTATGTTCCGCTCAATGAAGTACAGCCTAGGCCGTATGACGACTAAGGGTTACGATGACCCCAATGACCCAAGCCGGGTAACAACCTTCTATGCGCTAGGTATCGATTTACAGAAAGATGGTACCTTAGAGTTGGATGAAGATAAGTTAAATGAATGGGTGGAAGGAGATTTAGATAAACTTGGCGAGCTTTTTGCTGGTGAAGATGGTGTCGTGAATACTTTTTACTCTTATGTGGAAAGTTTCGAAAAGTTCGATGGCGTTCTCGCTTCTCGTGAAGACTCGGTGAAGGACCAGCTTCGTGAATTGGACCGCTCCGATCTTGCTTTAAAAGAGAGAATGGCAGAGTATGAGTCTACCTTGCGTAGCAAGTACACCGCATTTGATGTCACGATGGGATCTTTAAATAACCAGATGTCTTATATTATGACGCAGCTGGGTAGTTAGTATGGGAATGAGCAAGCATGTATAAACGTGGTATCAATCAATATCGCCAAGTTGGGGTAAAAGACCAAATTTCGACCGCAGACCCGCATAAGGTGACGCAAATTTTGATGCAAACCGCCTTGGAGAATCTTTCTGTGGCTAAAGGCTGTTTGGAGCGTAAGGATATTGTCAATAAGGCGAAACCTATTGCTAAGGCCACCTCTATTATTAGTGCTTTGCGCGAAACACTCGATCACCAAAAAGGTGGAGAAATAGCCACTAACCTCGATAACTTATATACCTATATTTTAGAGCTCATCTCCGATGCTTCAGCCAACAATGACGCTGTAAAAATAGAAGAAGCCATTAGTATCTTTTTGCCGATTAAATCTGGCTGGGACCAAATCCCTGAGTCTGCTAAACAAGAAGCATATCAACAACGCTAGGAGAGCTTATGTCAAGCTCTGCCGTTGCTGAGTTATTGAAGCAGGCTGAGGAGCAGCTTGCTCAAATCGAAAGCCTATTTGCACAAGAACAGGTTTCTGCTGTCGCAGTTCAGGCTTTGCTCGATAATCATCAACTGTTGTTTAGTGACTTTTTTGCCACTTCACCTTCTCTTTTACCTTCTGAAAAGCAAGCTATCGTTACTCATGTTAAGCGGATGGAAAGTTTGCTACAGACTTCTGCTGAGCTAAAACAACAAGTAGAACGACAAATGGGTACCTTGAAGCGCAGTAAACTCATCAATAAAGCCTACGGAAAATAGTTTAGGGGATCAGATGCTAAGGAATGTTGAATACCAAATTCATGCGGATGAGCAACAACAAAACCAGATAGAAGCCAGTATGGCACCATTATTGGAACGTAGACGGCGTGCCAATTTCAAGGCCTTGCAACAACATAGCCCTCAATTAGCGGAAACTCTAGGGCGTTATGAGGTGCGTGATTACTTCCCTTTGATCACACGAAAAAGCGGTTTGAATATCACTTCTTCCAGTCAAAGTCGTTGCCTTTATCATATCGATCCTGAAGAGCAGGTGACCCAACAGTTACATGACTTTTGTAAACAGGCCTTAAGGGTAGACCTAAACGAAAGCACATTGCCGGTTCCGCGCCAAGCGAGCCAAGCGCTGACGCTTAATCGACGTTTTACTCATTTTAAAGATAGTTATCAAGATCCCGATGACAATACCGATGCGCTGGCGATTTTAGGCGTGGGCTTGGGGTTACATTTGTTGCCCTTACTCACTCTTAAAGCCTGGAAAAAAATATTAATTATTGAGCCTAATGCTGATCTGCTTTGTGCGTCTTTGTATAGTGCTCAGTGGAAAGAGCTATTTGGCCAAGCTAAAGCCCAAGGCTGTGAACTGGCGATTGTGGCGGGTTTTGCTGGCAAAGAGAACTACAGTCAGATCCAAACTTGGCTAAGCCAGCAAGCGGTAAGCTCGTTTTTTGTATTTAAGCACTATAACTATCAAGCGTTTAACTTGCTTGAGCATAAGTTAGCCAGCAAAGAATTGTTGTTTTCTCAGTTGCAAGACATCGAGCTGGAAGAACACAGTGAATCTGAATTTGAGTGTTGCTTTTCGCTTAGTCATTTTTTATTTGATTGGGCGGATGAGTCAAATATTGCCGATAACGAAGCTAAAAAGCAGGCGCTGCAGCAGCAGTCGCGCGCGAGTTTGAAAGCCTTCAGGCAGTTATTTCCCGATATTTACCAAGCTTATCAACGTTATCAAAGCCAGCGTTGGCATATTTTTGTACAACCTAATGGCGAGTTTAATTTAGTCGATATTAAGCAAGGTTTAAGCTTGTTTCAGTTTTCGGCTAAACATGAAAGTGCAGAATATTTCCGTTATTTCCAAGATAATCCCAATTTAGATCCATTGGAATGTAAAAAACGCACAGGTAAGCCCAGCCCATATTTACATTTTAAATATGGCGAACAACTAAAAGCCTATGTCCGTGAATTGCCGCAGCATCCGGTAGCGCCACTGCCAAGAGCTATTCCTTCGTTCATCATGTACGGTTGTGGCATGGGTTATCATGTGGAACAGCTGCTACAGCAACACCAAATTACTCACTATGTGCTCTATGAGCCGGTTCATGATTATTTTTACGCTTCGTTAGCTCTGATAGATTGGTCCGCCTTATTGGCAAAATGTAACGCCAGTGGTTCCACCCTGTATTTTAATGTAGGGGACGACGGTAGTTACATGTATGAGGATCTGCTCAATCAGTTTAAGGGCGCAGGGGTTCATATTCTCTCTTATACCTACTTTTTCATTAGTCATTTTGCTCCAGGATTTCGCGAGAATGTAAAGGAAACGCGTGAAAAGCTGAGGGTAGTGAGCAATGTGGGTGAGTACTACGATCATTGCTTTTATAATCTTACTCATACAACAGAGTCGTTTCGTCGAGCCTGTTATTATCAATTGGCCGAAAAACCGGCAAGCTTTCAGCAGCGGTTAAAAGATATTCCGGTGTTCTTGGTGGGTAATGGACCGTCTTTGGATGACAGTATTGAAACTATACGAGCGAATCAAGATAGAGCGATTATTATTTCCTGTGGTACTAGCTTAAAGGCTTTGTATCACTATGGCATTAAGCCAGATTTCCACGCCGAAGTTGAGCAAACTAAGATGACCTCGGTATGGATTTCTCAGGTGCCGGATCTTGAGTGGGTAAAAGACATCAATCTGCTCACAGTAAACGGTATTCACCCGACAGTGCTGGATATGTTTAAGCAAAGCTTTATTAGCTTAAAAGTAGGTGAAGCGGCGACCATGGCCTATGATCTATGCGCTGAAGAGTTTGCTCAATTTCAGCAAATTTCTCATTCCTACCCAACGGTGACCAACTCGGCTTTGTCTAATGTATTGGCTCTCGGTTTTAAACAGATTTACCTGTTTGGCATTGATTTAGGGGCTAAAGACCCTAGTTCTCATCACAGTAAACACTCGGCCTATTACCGTAAAGATGGCCAACAAGTTCACCTTCCTCTTGGGAAAGACATGGCCGATTATCAAGTGAAGGGAAATTTTCAAGAAAGAGTTTATACCAAACATGAGTTTAAATTTTCTGCCGAAGTGTTAGCCCAAGTGTTAGCTGAGTATCAAGATGCCGCCTGTTATAACTGCAGTGATGGTGCGTTTATTCATGGCAGTCAGCCTTTGCCGTTGAACCATGTGGTGTTAAACCAAGCAGTAGACAAACAAGATTTTATTCAGCAATTGGGTGAGCAAGCCTATAGCAAGGATGTTGTTGGCTTGGTGGCTAAGTTTGAGCAAAACTATGCTAAAGAAAATTACGACAAGCATTACCTTAAAGTGCTTAAGTTGTTTGAGCAGGATTGTCACACTCAAAACGAAGTCTTGTGTATGTTAGATGAGCATGCCGATTTAATGCGTCAAGCCATTGAAGATGAAAAATCGCTGTATTCCTTTTTAATGTACGGCACTAGCAATTTCATGCTGACTTATTTAACTCGCTTGGCTTTTTATTGCCAAGATGCCAATTTGAGTTTGCAATATTTTGCTTATGCCAAAAGTCTGTGGCTGGAGTACCTTCGTGAAGGGCGAGACTTCTATATGCAACACTTTGATGAGCTTGATCAGACAGAAAACAATGAAATACATTTCTAACAACAGAGGGGCTTTACCCTCTGTTGTGATATGGTTTCGCAAACTAGGTATGGTTAATGTCGGCTTATTTGGTCGGCAATTTCCTCTAACCATTCTATAGCAATACTTTTCGGGTAAGCCTTCAAGGGTTGAATAAATCGGGTTGCTATAAAGTCCAACATCGCCTTATCTACTTTAATCTTCTGAAATTCATCTTTATTAAGCTGGTTTAACCCAAGCTGTTCGCCCAGCTTAGCAAAGGCTTGTTGGTCGCTATATTCAGCTAAACGACGGTGTAGCTTGCTATACGTCTTGGCGTAGGGGGAGCGTAGCGTTTCAAACTCTTGTTGGCGCGAGGTTTTGTAGTCGTCGAGTTTCTCAAAAGTAGCTAACAATTGCGCAGAGTGGGCATTAAGAGCTGCCAGCAAAGGTAGCCGATTACTTAGTGAGGAGTTCGCTGCTAATCTCCTTTCATTACTCTTATTAATGCCTTTTTGAGGAATAGGAACCTTTAGCTGTTGTTGATATTTTTTCCAGAAACTATCTGGAGTTTGGCGAAGTTCATCAACATTGAGAATCACCACCTTTGCAAAGTGCACTTGGTAGGCCTCAATAATCGCTTGAATATCCAGCGTCGCTTCAATCAGTGCTCGCTGCTCTTGGAAAAATGCTGCAAAATTAGCGTAAGCGCCTTCTTTAATCGATTGCTCGTGTAGAGAACGCATGTAAGCAAAGGGGTTACGCACCAGCAGCAAAATGGTATCGGTGAGTTGAGCCTCGGCAATTATAGATGCGGAGTTTTTATGGAGATCCCAAAGTTTGGCTTGGTGTTGTGGTTGATTACAGTAAGACCATGAAAAGCCCTCGGAGCTTCCCATTAAAATGTTTTGGCTAGGCGGTAATAGAATGGAGCCAATAGGGATTTGAGTTCCTGCCATAGTTTGTTTACGCGCTTGATTCATCAATTCATCAAGGTTGAGAGAATCGTAGAGAGGATCCTCCAGCCAGGCCCGCTGAAGGTAGGTGCTGGCACATTTGGGAAGCCCCACATGCACAAAGGCGAGGGTCTTGCTCATGATAAGGTCCTTGTGTTGCGGTCTTTAGTTTAGCCTTGCTGTACTACCAAGTCGGTATAGTATTCACAGAGTAGTTGTTGATCTGTTCCCATTAGTGAGCGGTACACCTTGCCGGGAAAGGCGATGGTAAGCGAGCCTTGTTGCACGAAGGTTTGTGGTGGCTCATGTTCATTTTGTTCGTGATGGACCCAACTGCCGCCAGCTTGTGCAATAAAAATTTGGCCAACATAGGCGCCTAACATGTAGGAAATGGTAAATAGCTCTTCATCACTGACTTCATCGACATCTATTTTACCGATAATGTCATCTACTTTGCTGAGACTAGCTGGGCTACCATCTAACTCGATTTGGAAATTAGTTTGAGCAAAGCTGATGGCATCTTTGGCGGTGTCGGCCATTAATTGATTAATATCCAGTTCTGACATTTTTTTGTCCCTATGAGTCTGAATTCAAAAGCTAGCAAGTACTATGCCTATGAATTGAAGAAGGAAGGTGATTGTTAGCAGTGTAAATTAATCAGTTGGTGCTGCAAGTTTTCATCAGCAAAACATCTTGTTTTTTAATAAAATTTGGCCTTGCGCATGGCTTGGCTTGTGAAGGATGACTTTAGCTAGGGCTAAGTATAAGATAGCGGTCAACGTGCTATTGTTACTAGGTTGGACTGTATTAATGGATCAAATGGTCTCCATTGCCGGACGAGAAATCGGTGTTAATAATCCCCCCTTCGTTATCGCCGAATTATCTGGAAATCATCAGCAGAGCCTAGCTTTAGCCAAGCAGATGATAGCCGCCGCCGCGCAAGCTGGGGCCGATGCGATTAAATTGCAGTCCTATACTGCCGATAGTATGACACTGGATTGTGATAGCGAAGACTTTGTAATCCAAGAACAAGACAGCTTATGGAAGGGGCAGCGCTTACATGCACTTTATCAAAAAGCGGCTACCCCATATGAGTGGCACGCCGAACTGTTTAGTTATGCACAAAACTTTGGGCTGATTGCGTTTAGTTCTCCTTTTGATAAGCAGGCAGTGGATCTGTTAGCCAGTTTAAATGTTCCCTGCTACAAAATCGCCTCGTTTGAACTTACCGATTTACCTTTAATTGCCTATGTGGCACAGCAAGGTAAACCAGTGATCCTGTCTACAGGAATGGCCTCTCTCGCCGAAATAGAAGAAGCGGTAAATACGGTAAAAGCGCAGGGGAATCAGCAAATAATTTTACTTAAATGTACCAGTACTTATCCTGCTAGCGCAGCCAATAGTCACTTGCGAACTTTGCCACACCTACAACAAAGCTTTAATTGTGTGGTGGGGCTTTCTGACCATACTCAAGGCATTGGCGCGGCGGTAGCTAGTGTCGCCTTAGGGGCCGCGGTAATTGAAAAGCACTTTGTATTAGACCGTCAAGCTGGAGGAGTGGATGCAGCTTTCTCTTTAGAACCTACAGAGTTAGGCGCTCTGTGCGAGGCGAGTAAAGTGGCACAGCAGGCCCTAGGTCGGGTTTGTTATGGCGGCAGCGAAGCAGAAGAGCAGGCTAAACATTATCGGCGTTCAATTTATTTAAAGCGACCCATTGCCGCCGGTGAAGCCTTTACTGAGCAAAACATTCAAGTGGTTCGCCCGGCCAAGGGTTTAGCGCCAAAGTATTGGGATATGATATTGGGGAAAAAAGCCCGTAAAGCGCTACCGGCGGGCACGGCCTTAAGCTGGGAGCACCTTGCATAAATGCATCTGCTGTTTCGTTGTGACGCAAATGCACATATCGGTTTTGGTCATGTTAGCCGTTGCCTAAGTTTGGCTGCGGAGGCCTTAAGGCGAGCTCATCAAGTGAGCTTTGTTAGTCTTAACCCCCTAAGTCAAATGCTTCAGCTTGATCCGCGTATTCGCGGCTATCATGCAGCAACGGAGGCCGAATTAAGCCAGCAACTCACCCAGTTGTCGGTGGATTGTTTATTGCTAGATGGTTACCACCTTAGCGCTGCTGATTTAGCTTTATATCAGGGATTAAGCCGATATACGGTGTTATTGGATGATGTGCAACAAACCTGTCCGCTAGCGGTCGATTGGCTATTAAGCCCAGCGGGTAGCCGCAACTTAGTCTATTACCAACAACACTATCCTCAAGCGCAGTGGCTTTGCGGTTATGATTATGCCTTGGTCAACCAGCACTTTTTAGAAGCGCAAGTGGCTTATCAGCAGCGTCGCTTGAGCTTAGTTAGCTTTGGTGGCAGCGATGTGAAAAAGCTTACGCTGCCGGTGGTGGATTACCTATGCCAACAGGGCCTTAGTGATGTACATGTGGTGGTGACCGATGCCATGGGGGCGCTGGTGGATGAATTGGGCAACTACTCGCTGACCATTCATCAAAATTTGTCGCCCTTTGACATGGCGAAATTGATGGGGCAAGCCAAGATGGCGGTGGTGGCAGCTGGCTCCACTTTATTTGAACTCGCCTGTTGTGGTGTGCCTTCAGTAATTTGCCAAGTGGCCGATAATCAAACTAATGCGGTAAATGATTTTTCTCGAGATGCCGGCTTTATTGGTCTTGATTGTCGCCAGAGTTTTTCGCTAGAGAAGTTGGCCGCAGCGTGGCAGAGGCTAAACCAACAAGATTTATTAACGCGGCATCAACAAGCCAAAATGATGGTGGACGGTCAAGGCTGTAGGCGGGTTATTCAGGCAATAGAGCAGGGGGATGGCGAGTGTTGATCTACTCTTCGGCGAATATCACCTTACATAGTATTCAAGCCGAGCATATAGAACAGCTGCGGGAATGGCGCAATCACCCTGATATTCGCTCGCAAATGCGCGATCAAAGTTTGATCAGTGCTCAGCAGCAACAACAGTGGTTTGCCAGTTTAGCGAATAAAGTGGATGAACAACATTTTATTGCCTACTACGTAGAACAGCCCATGGGTTATGCCAACCTAAAGTTGTTACTGCCAGGTGTTTATGAAACCGGCTTGTACGTTGGTTTAGAGCGTTATCGAGGCAGTGTGGTGAGTTTTTTATTAGCGCTGTGCCAAATTGATTACGCCTTTGAGCGGCTCAATGCCCAAGCCTTACATGCTGAGGTAAAGCCGACTAATCACGCGGCGCTGCGTTTTAATCAACAGTTGGGTTATCAAGTTGTGGGTGAACAAGCGGGCTACCAAGTAATGCATTTAAGCCCTGAAGATTATCAATGCGCCAGAGCGCGCCTAGCTAGATTTATTAGATAACAATATGAACAATAAAGAAAAATTAGTTAATTGCTATGTACAAGCCTTAGCGCTTGAGGCCTCACAAGTGAGCGATGAGCTTAGGTATAACAGTATTCCCGAGTGGGATTCTACGGCGCACATGTTGTTGATTGCCGAATTAGAAGGCTGTTTTCAGGTGATGTTTGATATGGACGACATTATTGATATGAGCAGCGTGGCCAAGTGTCAGCAAATCTTAAGTAACTTAGGCGTTGATTTTAGCCAATGAGTGAACAAGGGTGGGTGATCATCAGCGGCGCCAGCCGTGGCATCGGCCAAGCCTGCGCCCTTAGTTTAGCGGCTGCTGGGGCTAGTTTGTTTTTGCTAGGGCGTAATAGCGATCGACTGAGCGCCGTGGCTGAGCAGTGTTTGGCTAAAGGAGCCCGACAGGTTGAATGCTATAGTGTGGAACTATCTGATGCTGAGCAAATAAAACAGTGCTTCGTAAAATTTAATCAGCTAAAGGCTAGTTTACATGGTTTGGTGAATGCCGCAGGTATCATGCTGCCCCAGTCATTGATGACCACCAGACTCAGCAGTATTGAACAGCAGCTGCAAGTTAATAGCATTGCCCCTTTGTTAATGGCGCAATATGCTAGCCGTTTAATGTTAAGAAATAAGCAAGGTAGCATCGTAAATATTTCTTCAGCGGTGGCAGAGCAAGGAGCGGCTGGTCAAGCGGCTTATGCCAGCAGTAAAGCGGCGGTAGATGGTTTAACTAAGTCTTTGGCGCGAGAACTAGGGCCATTAGGCATTAGAGTGAATGCGGTACGTCCGGGGATTATCGATACCGACTTGTTAGCCGACTTAACGGAGTCGCAACGCCAAACAACCATCACCCATTGCGACTTGCAGCGCATTGGCCAAGCCGAAGAAGTGGCTGAAGTAGTGAGTTTTTTACTCAGCGCTAAGGCAAGTTATTTGCATGGGCAAATTATTGCCGTTGACGGTGGTTTGTCCTTATGAACTTGCGGCCAAGTGAGCAAATCGCTGTATATGCCGAGCAGCCCATCACTTATGCCCAATTGCTAGAGCGAGCCGAGTCGTTCGCGCAAACTCTACGCCACCAATCAGGCCTTAAGCGGCCCTTAGTGCTGCTTAAACTGAGTAATAGCGTGAATGCACTCGTGGCCTATGTAGCCTGCTTACAAGCGGATTTACCGGTTATTTTATTGGCAGAGCAGCAAGACTCAGTGCAACTTGAACAACAATTTCAGGTCAATCTAAAAATTACTTCCTCAGCCGAGCAATTAAATGTGGAATGCCTAAGCCACAGTGCCTTGCCAATGGCTGATGAGCTAAGTGTATTGCTCACTACCTCGGGTAGTACCGGCGAGGCTAAATTGGTGATGTTATCTCGCGCTAACTTAGCCAGTAACGCTCAAGCAATAAGAGAATATTTAGACATTGGCCCCGAAGAACGGGGCTTAACAAGTTTGCCGTTTAACTATTCTTACGGGCTATCTATTGTAAACTCTCATCTCTTGGCGGGAGCCAGTTTGGTGGTGAGTGAGCCCGATATTTTAAGTAAACAACTGTGGCAACGTGCTAAACAGTGGCAAGCCACTAGCTTTGCTGGGGTTCCCTTTTCTTATGAAATGCTCTGTCGTATGGGCTTGGCGCGCGCCTTGCCAAGCTCTATAAGCACCTTGACCCAAGCAGGGGGGCGCTTGAATAGAAGCCTTGCCGAGCAAGTGGCAGCCTTTGCCAAGCAGCAACAAAAGCGTTTTTTTATTATGTATGGCCAAACCGAGGCCAGCGCCAGAATCGCCTATTTACCCGCAGAGCTTGCCAGTACTAAAGCAGATAGCATTGGTCAAGCCATTCCCGGAGGTCAGCTAAGCTTGCTTGACCCTTCAGGGCAGGTTATTCAACAAGATGAACAAATCGGTGAGCTGTGTTATCAAGGCGCTAATGTGATGCTGGGTTATGCGCAAAGCCTTACAGATTTAGCTCAGCCAGCGCGGCCAAGCCGCTTGTTAACCGGAGACTTAGCGCTGCGGCGTAATGGTTTGTTCTATATTACCGGGCGTCTTAAGCGGATGATTAAACTGCGTAGCCATCGTTTTAACCTCGACCAATTAGAGCAGCAGCTATCAGACTTACTCGCTGTAGTCGATTTGGCCTGTTTTGGTGAGGATGATTCTTTGCAGTTGGCCAGTAGCCAGCCAATTAGCAGTGATAAGCTGCTAGCCGCATGCCAAGACTTGCATATTTCACAGAGCTTAGTGCATGTTCATCATGTGGCGAGCCTGCCCAAACAAGCCAATGGTAAAACTGACTACCAAGCACTTAAGGGCTTAAGCGCATGAAGCATTTGTTAACCGCCCCAGTGTATCAGCTTCCCCAAAAGCAAAAACAAGCCCTGTTGTTGGCGCGCTTAAACCAGTTAAGTGCTCGCCATTACGTGCATTGCCCACAGTATCGTAATATTTTACAGGCCAAACATCAGCCTATCTTAGCTGCAGGCTATGAGCAATTGCTGCCCTTAGCGGTGCGTTTGTTTAAACAACTACGTTTATCTAGTGTGGCAAGGGAGCAAGAGTTCAAGCTGATGCATTCGTCGGGCACCACCTCGCAAGTAGTCTCGCAAGTAGTATTAGACCGCGCCACTGCCAGCCTACAATCTCGAGTATTAGTTAACATTATGAAGCAGTGGTTGGGGCCTAAACGCCTGCCTATGTTGATTATCGACCACGATGGTCTAACCAAGAACAAGCAAGGCTACTCGGCACGAGGCGCGGGGGTGCAAGGCCTTTCGTTTCTTGGGTTTGATCACTGCTACGCACTTGATGAAAACATGCAAGTTGATTGGCCTAAGGTGGAGGCGTTTTATCAGCGCCATCAAGCTGGCCCTGTATTGATTTTTGGTTTTACTTTCATGCTTTGGCAGCATTTTGTTAAGCCATGTCAAAGCCTTGGTAAACACTTAGCTTTTCAGCAAGGCCTGGTATTGCACAGTGGCGGGTGGAAGAAGCTGCAGGCTCAGGCGGTTGACCGTGCTACTTTCAATCAAACTTTAACATCCACCTTGGGGCAACTTAAGATCCATAACTTTTATGGCATGGTAGAGCAAACCGGCAGTATTTTTGTGGAATGCGAACACGGGCATTTGCATGCGCCGGTGTACGCCGATGTGCTGATTCGCTCGCTGGACGATTTGAGGGTAGCGCCCATCGGCCAACAAGGGCTAATTCAAGTATTATCGGCCTTGCCGCAAAGTTACCCTGGCCACAGTTTACTAACCGAAGATCTGGGACGAATCTTAGGGGAAGATGATTGCCCCTGTGGCCGCTTAGGACGTTATTTTGAAGTGCTAGGGCGCTTGCCAAAAACGGAGGTGCGAGGATGCAGCGACACTTTCCAGTAGCGGGCGTAACGTTTGAAGCAGGACATCAAAGTTGGGAGGGTTTTGCCGAGCAGCCTTTAGTTTTTTTCGAACAGCAGACTATTGATTTTATCACCGAGTTTTCGAGAGCTTTACTAAAACAAGGAGCTGAGTACCCAAATCTCGCTGCCTTGGGCTTTTTCTTAAGGCCGAGCCAATTGAACAAGTTAGCTCAAAACTATCAAGGTGAATATCGGCCAAGAGGTCTTAGTTTCCATATTAGCCCGTCCAATGTCAGTAGTACTGCAGTGTTTTCTTGGGTCTGCAGTTTATTGGCTGGGAATTACTCTATTGTGCGTTTGTCCTCTCGTTTGAATGATGAACAGCAACAGTTGATGTGGGTACTTGAAAACATCTTAATGAAAGATAGGTTCTCTAAATTGAGTCAAGCGGTACGCTTTATTCGCTATCAGCGAAATAGTCAGTTGAATCAACTTTTTTCATCTTTGTCGGATACGCGCATTATTTGGGGAGGAGACAGCACGATAGAGCAGTTTTCCCGTTACCCAACTCCCGCCCACTGTGTCGAGTTACGCTTTAACGATCGCCTCTCTATTGCGGTTGTTGATGTGAATTTCTGGGCTAATTTGGAGCTTCACTTTCAGAGCGAGCAAAGTTTCAAGCTGGCGGGTGATATTATGACCTTTTCTCAAAAGGCATGTTCTTCGCCTACTTGGTGTTTTTTATTAGGTGATGAAAGTAATAAAACCTTGTTTTTAACAAGACTTGCTTCTGCAATGAACTCAAACCAATTTATTCGATATTCGAGTGCAAATGAACGATTAATAAATAGCCAATTGTTAATGGCCAGTGGCGCGATTCATTCGTCTAGCGAATATGGTGGTTTAATGACTCATTGTATGCGGCAAGCTCCGCTGGAATTGCCCCATTGTCAATTTGGTAATTTATTGTTGCCAGAGGTGGGCTCAATTGATGATATTTATGCCTGTCTACCTTTTTACCCTCAGACTTGTGTGCTATTGGCTGACAAAAATAGCTGCATAGCTGCACAGCGAAGCATACTTGCAGATCGTTTTGTTAGTCCTGGCAATGCCTTATCCCTTGATTGGGTATGGGATGGGATTGATATTGTTGCCGCGTTATCTAGAAAAATTAGAGCATGGGTTTAATGTCAAAATACTAACGCTTTTGGTGGAGAAGTCTTTTTGACAAATGAGGTGGTTAGCACGTTTTGAGCGGCGGTCGACCAAAGAAAATGGTTTGATTTTTGCTTATAACTACTGTCAATAATTCGCAGTTAATTGAGGGAATTATGTTTTATGATTTAGCTTCATCTAGTTGGGATGAAAAAGAAATACAAGCCTTAAATAGTGTTATAGAAAGTGGCTTTTTTACTATGAGTGATAATGTTCGTCACTTTGAAGAACGTTTTTCAGCTTATATGGGCATGAAATTTGGTGTAATGGTGAATTCAGGCTCATCAGCCAATTTAATTGCGGTGGCGTCATTATTTTATACTAAAAATAATCCCCTAAAGCGTGGCGATGAAGTTATTGTTCCAGCTGTTTCTTGGACTACAACCTACACACCATTACAACAATATGGTTTAAAACTTAAGTTTGTGGATATCGACTTAGAGACTTTAAATGTTGATATACAGCAGCTAGAGCAGGCAATAAGTCCAGAGACGAAAGCGTTAGTGGGCGTCAGTATTCTTGGTAATCCGGCGGAATTGGACCAAATGCGCAGTTTGGCCGACAAACATAATTTGCATTTTATAGAAGATAATTGCGAATCTATGGATGCTGAACTTAATGGCCAAAAATCAGGTACTTTTGGCGATTTATGTACTTATAGCTTCTTTTTCTCGCATCATATATCAACCATGGAAGGGGGGATGATCCTTACCAATGACCCTGAGTTATATGAGCTTTGTTTGTCCTTGCGAGCCCATGGTTGGACTAGAGATTTGCCAGATAATAGCCAGTTATTAAAAAAAAGAGATGACGCTGTTTACGAGGCTTATCGCTTTATTTTACCGGGATATAATGTGCGCCCAACTGAATTAAATGCAGCTGTTGGCTTGGCACAGCTGGAAAAGCTTCCTGAATTGACTCGCTCGCGACGTAAAAACCTGCAGGTATTTCAGATATTATTCTCCAATGACCCTCGTTTTATTATTCAACGCGAAAACGGAAAAAGTTCGGCATTCTGCTTTACCATCGTTCTCAATCCCGATTGTCAACTAGACCGAAGGCTAGCATTTAATGCTTTGGCTGAGGCTGATATCGGTTTTCGAATAATTACCGGTGGGTGTTTTACTGAGCATGAGGTTATTGAGCATTTCGACTATTGCACTCATGATGATTTACCTAATGCACGATGGATGCACTATAACGGATTTTTCGTGGGTAACGCGCCAGTCGATCTTACTGAACAATTACAGACATTATATAACGTGCTTGATGCTTGTTACGCTTAAGGTGATAAATAAATGGATAATCTGAATATACTAATAACAGGAGGAGCTGGATACTTAGGGTCGACTTTAGTCCCTAAATTGCTGTCTCTTGGCCATAAAGTAACGGTTTTAGACAATTTTATGTTTGGTCAAGACTCTTTGGCCGCCTGTTGTGCTAATCCTGATTTTGAAATTGTTCGTGGAGATTGTCGTAACGAACGTTTGATGAAAGGCTTAGTCGCCAACAAAGACTTAGTTATTCCACTAGCGGCTTTAGTTGGGGCTCCCTTGTGTGCTCGTGACCAAATTGGTACTGAAACGGTTAACTGTGATGCCGTTATTTTGCTAACCAAGCTTCTTAGCCAAAACCAACAAATACTTATGCCTGTTACTAATAGTGGTTATGGTATTGGTGAAGAGGGTAAGTTCTGTACTGAACAGTCACCTTTAAAGCCCATTAGCTTATATGGTCGAACTAAAGTTGAAGCAGAAGCTGCAATATTAGAGTGGGGTAACGCAGTGAGTTTTCGATTAGCGACTGTATTTGGTATGTCTCCAAGAATGCGTTTAGATTTACTCGTTAATGATTTTGTTTATCGTGCGGTAAACGATCGTTCTATTGTTCTTTTTGAGTCTCATTTCAAACGCAACTTTATTCACGTTCAAGATGTAGCCAACGCTTTTGTTCATGGCATAAAAAACTTTGAACTAATGAAAGGTGAGGCTTTTAATGTGGGCTTATCGGAAGCCAACCTTTCTAAAAAAGAGCTAGCTGAAGCTATTCAACTTCATTTACCGGAGTTTACTATTTTAGAGGCTGCCATAGGAGAAGACCCAGATAAGCGCGATTATATTGTATCCAACGAAAAAATAGAAAAGACCGGTTTCGCGACTGAGCATAGTTTAGATATGGGTATTAAAGAACTCATTAAAGGTTACCAGATGCTCAGTAATACTAAATATAGCAACGTGTAAGCATCTACTATACAAGGAGGTTATATGACAGAGAACAACTGGAAAAAAGTGATTGTTTGGGGGGCCGCTTTGTCGGGCGAGTCTTGCATGTCGCAACTCCAAGAGCGCGGTATCGAAGTGATGTTCTTTGTTGATAAATACCCTCCTGAAGGAAGCGAGTTTCTAGGTAAAAAAGTTGTTCAATCCGACGACTTTTTAACGATGGCATCGGGATTTTCTGATTGTGATGCCATTATTTTAACCATGGGAGCGGGGGCCACCGATATCAAGAAACTGATAGAGCAAAATGGTTTCACCAATGCGGTGGTTACATTTCGTTTAGGTACGCCAATAGATGAAACGCTCAATGCTACTAAGCGAATATTGCCTTATCAGCTTTTTTCCAATGCCAGTGAAGAATTTAAGGCTGAGTTATTGGCAAATATTGAGCGTTGGCTAAGTGAGCAAGCTCAAGAACTGATCATTTATGGTTACGGGAGCTTCACTCAGGCGCTATTGGCTCAATGTAAGTCCCCCAATATTTTAGAAGCACGGTGCTGGGACGACAACCCAAATACTGTAGACACCCACGATAATGTCTTTAGCCCAGATACCCTATGCGACTTTAATACGAATAATAGCTATTTTATCGGGTGTACTCATTATCTGGACTTCATTGATATCAAAAATAAGTTGATAAAGCGCGGAGCTAAGCATGTTTTTGGTGTTGAAGATGTCCTCTCTCAATGTTTTGAAGGATTGTCTCAGGATATACGGGTTAATCCTGAATACAGCATCTATCCGATCAATATTCCTCAAATAGAAATTAAAGACAATCTAGATATGTTACTGCTAGATTTACCGGCTCGAATGTTAGGTATGTTGCCGAATGGTTTAGGTTACGTAAACAACATTCTTAAAAGAGAAGGTATCGACTTTCAAACCCTCGATCTAGATATGATTTACTACCATAGATATCATTCTTCTCGAATCCTTGATGGTTTAGAGCAGGTGGTTGCCCCTAATGGGAGGGTTTTAGAGAATGATCCTTGGGCTATCGCGTCCATTGAAGGCTCTTGGCAAGATCCAGAATTTGTTGCGTTGTTTCATGAACAGTTAGATGAGTTTGTCGATAAATTAGAGATAGCTGCACCAAAACTATTAGGTATTTCAATCAGTGCTACCAGTAACTTGATGGCTAAGTATGTTGTTCAGTCTCTTAGGCAACGACAATCTGATATTAAAGTGATTGTTGGTGGCTATGATTGTATTAGCCCGATTGTTGGCCCTAAGTTATTTCCTGATTTTGACTATATGGTTATTTTTGAAGCAGAGTCGAGCCTAGGCCCGTTAGTTAGAAAAATCCTTAATAACGAAACAGTTTATAACTTGCCTGGTGTTATAGCTAATAATCAAAATATTATTGGCTTTCAGTTTGATGCTGCCGAATTAGTGGATGATCTAGATAGTCTTGGTTATCCAAGGTATGAATGGACAGATATTCGACTTTATAAAAACTACAATGGCTACCAATTAGTTCCTATATTGTTATCGCGTGGTTGTAAGTGGTCAAAATGTACTTTTTGTGGCGAGCGTTTTTCTTGGCGAAGACGTAGCGTTGAAAGTGTAGTTGATGAAATTGAATGGTTAGTTTCACAAGGCTGCAATAATTTTCATTTTAATGATAGTGATTTGTCCGGGGACCCTGAAGCGGTAAGAGGTATTTGTCAAGAAATTGTCAATCGAGGTATTAAAAATATTAGTTTGGTTGGACAGTTACGAGTACAAAAAGGTTATACAAAAGAATACTTTGAAGTGCTTTATAAGGCCGGGTTTAAGTATTTAAGGTATGGCATTGATGGCTGGTCAAGAAATACATTACGACTACATAAAAAAGGTTACAATGCCAAATTAATTAAAGAAGTATTAGCAATGACTAAAGCTTCTGGCATGTTAGTTGCGATTAATTTGGTATTAGGAATCCCTCACGAAACTGAGGAAGATATCGACGAAACTATTTTTAATATGCTCGATTGTAAAGGCTTATACGATACCATTGAAAACATCAATGTATTACACCTTATATCGGGGAGTGTCTACTGGGAGGACCCTGAGCGTTTCGGTATCCGTTTTAAAGGTGACTTTGAGGAGCTAAAGCAAACACAGCCCCAAATGATTTCATCTGAGCACTGGTACAGTGTAGAACCTTATATTGACCAACGAGTGAGAATGGATCGTTTGAACCGTATCATTGAAGTAGCTAATGAAAATGGTGTTCGCATTGGTAGTTATGCTGAATGGAAAGCGAAATGGGCGGAATATATGTGATGAACAATGCTTTTTTTTACGATTTGACTGACAAAAAAATATTACTTACCGGTGGTAGTGGACTCATTGGCAAAGCTTTACAAGCGCAATTGGAGACTAAGGTTTGTAAGGTATTTGCACCGAATAGGCAAGATTTAAATTTATTAGATAAAACAGCCTTAAATCGCTACTTAAAAGCGCTTCGTCCTGACGCAGTTATTCACTGTGCCGCACTTGTGGGAGGAATTGAGGTAAATCGAACTAAGCCCAGTGAATTCTTATATAAGAATATCACTATGAGTTTAAATCTATTATCGGCTTGCCATGAACTTGGGATCCAGCGGGTGGTTAATTTGGGGTCATCTTGCTTCTATCCCGTTGATGCTGCGCAACCGATTAGCGAAGATAGTCTGCTTACTGGTAGTTTAGAGCCTACTAATCAAGCTTTTGCAACTGCTAAAATCGCAGCATATCAATACGCATTGGCTCTAAAACAACAATTCTCTCGTGATTATATCACTGTTGTACCTGCTAATGTATATGGCCCTGGAGATCATTTCGATCTAGAAAGAGGGCATGTTATACCAGCAATGTTATATCGCTTTAAACAAGCCTTACTAGGCGCCCAGCCAACGATCACTTTTTGGGGTACCGGCAGCGCTGTTAGAGAGTTTATTTATGTAAGTGATGCAGCCGATGGGATCATTCATTGCTTGCAACGTTACAATGGTGATGGCCCAATTAATATTGGTGGTGGGGAAACTACAAGCATTAAGCTTCTTGCCGAGCTTTTAGCGAGGCATTGCCAATATAAAGGGCTGTTATTATGGGATGATTCCAAGCCCAACGGGATGCCTTTTAAAAGTTTAGATAGTCGCAAAATAGAAAGTTTAGCTTGGAAACCTAAAGAGAATTTAAATGAAGGTTTAGAAAAAACAGTTGCTAGTTACCTATGATTAAATTTTGAACTAAAAATTCATGTCGATAAATTGTGTTTACAATTTATATTTTGTTAACCTATTTAGATTCTAAGGAAATATATGGAAGTTATAGTTTGGGGTGTGGGATCTTATGCCTCCAAGGTTATTTCTGCGCTCCGAGAGGCATCTGTTGATGTTAAATATATTACTGATGGGTGTGTAAATAAGTCACCTGTTAGCGGTGTACAATTCATAGAAACATCTCAACTAATTCGCATTTCTTTTGATAAAATACTGATTGCTATTTCTGATTCAGAGGTGGCAAAAAGTGTTGTAGATAAATGTCTTTCTCAAGGAATTACAGCTGATAAAATATTAGACCTATCACGATTTACTCCAATGGCTTTAATTCCTATGTTATCTAAGCAAGGATTAAGACATGTCACTGAAGCTTGTTCGCATTGTAATTTTAAGTCGGGCGACGAAAATATGCCACCTTTGCCATCCAGTTATCGGTATTATCAAGGTTTATCGATACGACATTTTTATATGGCCAAGTTGATTAAGCAATTGTCGAGAGGCAAAAAAAACTTGAGAATTTTGGAACTAGGGTCTTGGTTAGGAGAGTCCCTTACTCTTTGGAGTGAAGCAATACTGCAGTCAGATTGCGAGCAAGCAACCATTACTTGTGTTGACCTTTGGGACTCCTTTATTTCTAGCGAAGATGAGACCTCAGAATCAAATAATGCGATTGTTGATATGGGGGCGCTTGCTAAATCAGGGAGCGCTCACGAAATTTTTTACAAAACTAAAAAATATATAAAAAGTAAAAACTCAAAAATTAAGGTGAATTGCTTTCGAGGTTTTACGGTTGATTTTTTGAAACTTGCTAAACCCAAATATTTTGATCTTATTTATATTGATGCAAGTCATTATTACGAAGATGTTTACTTGGATATTAAGTTTGCTAAAGAGTTAGTCGTAGAAGGTGGAATAATTTGTGGGGATGACTTGGAAGTTGAAGCTTGCAATTCAGAGTTGCTCGCTTTATGTCGTGAACATAAACGCGTAGATATTATACCGTATAGTAACTGTGTTGGTTATTTTCATCCTGGAGTCAGTTTAGCTGTATCTGAACATTTTGACGTCGTAACTAACCGATATGGAATGTGGGCCGTTGAACACATGCAGGATAAATTTAAACCTTATCAATATGAACAATCTATTGATGTTTTATGTCCTGTTATTCGTCAAGGTGATGAACAGGCCAAATATGAAAGAGAGTTTATGATGCTATCAGCCGAAATGGTAAGCCTTAATAAGTAGCTATATGGTACTTGCTCATACTATTAATATTAGTTCCTAAACATGAATTACGATAGGGAGACGATATGTCTAAAGTAGCATTAGTATATGGAAATCACTGGAACTTTGGCATTGTTGTTGCCGACACTTTATCGATGATTCGCAATGCGCTATTAGAGTTGGGAATAGACTGTTTTTTATCTAAGGAATTAGTATTAGGTTCTCATAATATTCTTCTGGAGAATTTTACTGACGAATATGTAGAGCAGTTGCTTAAATTCAATAAGCGCGGTGGGACTTATTCAATTATTGCTAGCGAATTGTTGATTAATAATAGCTTCAATGATTTAGGGATTGGTTTGTCAGGAGCGAAACTCTACGGAAATACTGCATATTGGGATGATCGGTTTAACAATTTTTTGAAGGTTGCTCCATTAGCTGAGCAATTATTTCATCTAAACCCTCAGCATGCCTTTTCGTATTCAGAGTTACTCTCTATGGATGTTACATTTTTCCCTCATGGCTATACATCTAATTTCAAAACAGTAAATCATCGTACTGATGATGGAAAAGATATCGACATTTTATTTACTGGCTCTATGACTCCTCACAGACAAAAATGTATTGATTCTTTAGCTACAAAATTTAACGTTCATGTTGCTGATGTGCTGACTGCCAGCTTTTATCGAGATGATTTAATCTCTAGAAGTAAACTGTGTTTAAACATTAAACAATCAACCAGCTGGCAAGTTTTTTCAAATTCGAGAGGGAACTTTCATCTAAATAATAATTCACTACTTATTTCGGAAAACTGTGACCAAGCATGTCATGTGTTGAATTATATCCAAGTTTTTGATGATATCGTAGAAGCCGCTGCTGATATCATTGACCAAGGTTTGTGGAGAGGTAATTCTCAATCTTTTGCGCAATATAAAGACGAGCAAAAACTTAGTTCAATTGCTAAAGACTTACTATTATCTTTGGCTTAATTTTTTAGCTTCGCTTAACACCTTTAATTTCTATTAACTAAATTTGGGTTTCAAAGGTTTAAATATGATGCACTCTCTAGAAGAATCTTTATATCGTTCTGTTGCGCTAGCGAGAAGAACTGAGGAACGGATCTCGGAAATTTATGATTCGGATAAAGTCAAAAGTCCTGTTCACTTGGCTATAGGGCAAGAATACATCGCTGTAGCTGTTTGTGAAAATTTAACAGCTAGCGACTATGTTTCTGCTACTTATCGAGGCCATGCGGCTTATCTCGCCAAGGGTGGAGATTTGGATGCAATGGTCGCAGAACTTTATGGTAAGGAAACGGGCTGCGCTAAAGGTAGAGCTGGTTCAATGCATTTAGTTGAGCCTAATGCCAATGTTATTGGGATGTCAGCAGTTGTAGGTACGAGTGTACCAACAGCGATCGGTTATGCATTAGCTTGTAAAATGCAAAAAAGAAATGACGTAGTGGTGTGTTTCTTTGGAGACGGCTCCACCGAAGAGGGGGCTTTTTTAGAAAGTGTGAATTTTGCCGCACTCAAAAAACTACCGATTTTGTTTGTGTGTGAGAATAATGGTTATGCTATTCATGAGCCAATCGAAAAAAGGTGGGCAACCAATAAGTTAATCGAGCGCGTCGAGACCTATGGTATTCGCGTATCCAAATTTGAAACGCCCGACATTATGGCCATTAATCAATATAGTCGCTCAGCTATTAAGCGAATTAGAGAAGGGGGCGGACCTGAATTTATCGAGTGCCTTACTTATCGTTTTTATGAGCACGTAGGGCCAAACAAAGATTTTGACCAAGGTTATCGAAGTACCGAAAGTGGACGATATTGGCTCGAACAAGATGTATATCATACGCTCGGACAAACAATTTCTAGTGAGTCTAAAGCTGCTATTGATCAAGCGTTAGAAAGTCGTTTAGATGCAGCGTTTACATTTGCAGAAGCTTCAGCATTTCCCGATAAAAAGGAGCTTAAAAAGTATGTGTTCTCCGAGTGAATCTCGAATTTTAAGTTATTGCCAGGCGATTAATGAGGCTACGGATTTGGCGATGCAAACAGATCCTTCGGTGTTTTTAATGGGCTTGGATGTTGATGACCATAAGGGAATTCAAGGCTCTACTCTCGGTTTAGTTGATAAATATGGCGCAGAGAGAGTATTTACTACCCCATTATCCGAAGACGCAATGACCGGCATGGCTATAGGGGCCGCTATGGCGGGGATGCGTCCGATTCATGTGCATATTCGCATGGATTTTTTAATGCTATGTATGAATCAACTCATTAATATAGCTGCCAAATCTCATTATATGTATGGCGGAGCAGTCAACGTTCCTATAGTGGTAAGAACTATTATTGGAAAATCGTGGGGGCAAGGGGCACAACACTCCCAAGCCTTGCATAGTATGTTTATGCATGTTCCAGGCATTAAAGTGCTAGCGCCATCTAATGCTTTTGATGCTAAAGGCCTATTATTGGCAGCCATTAAGGATAATAATCCGGTGGTTTTCATGGAACATCGTTTGTTATATCAGTCTATTGAGCATGTTCCGGAACAAGCATATGAGGTCGAAATTGGTAAAGCAAAAGTCGTTAAACAGGGCTGCGACTTAACTATTGTTGCTATTTCATACATGGTATTAGAAGCCATGAAAGCAGCTGAAGCATTAAAACAATTAGGGATCCAAGTTGAAGTAATAGATCCAATATCTTTATCTCCGTTAGACGGTGAAACAATAATCAATTCAGCAGTAAAAACAGGTCATTTATTAGTCGTTGATAATGCTTGGCTTAGTTGTGGAGCCAGTGCTGAAATACTCGCTATGGTAGCTGAATCGGGGCAGCTAATTAAGTGCCAGCGTTTGGGCTTTGCTGAATCAACTTGCCCAACTACACCAAGCTTGGAACTTGAATTTTACCCAAATAGGCAAAAAATCATTTCTAAAGCTTTATCAATGCTTGGGAAAGAGAAGCTGTTAGATAATAGCGATGACATCGACTTAACTCGTTCTCATTTAGAAAGTCAATTTAGAGGTCCCTTTTAAGTATGATTATTTTTGGTTTCGTATTGTCGGAGCGACTTTTTGATAACAACTAGAGTTAATCGGGCCTTGTTTGTTATTCAACGCTTCGATTCTAAATGCTTGGAAGATTCCGCTGGAATGGTGGAAATCGTCAATCCACTAATTCAATCAGGTTTAGTAAAGAACCATGAAGTATTTTCTTGGGGGAAAGACTATTCATTTTGGCATAACTATATCGCCCAACAAGTCGCTGATTTAGCCATTGAGGTTAAGCAGCAAGCGGTGACAATTTATGGCGCTGGTGAGCACTCACTAGAGTATTGGCGCCACCTAGCTCAGTTTAATGTAAGAGCCATTGCTGATAAACAATCAGATAAATGGAATATACAGTTAAATCAGTGCCCTATTATCTCACCCGACGCTATTGAAACAGAGCATGTGATTGTGTCTTCTCGAGCTTGGGAAGCCACTATTATTGAAGAGCTAAAGCTCAAGTATCCAGATAAAAAAATCTATGGGCTATATTCAAATAGCCATGAAATGACTCAACAGTTTAATCGTGATGCCATTAATCGATTGCATTCATTGTACGACTTGTCAGCGTTTGACTTGTTGATATATACCCCAGCAGAACCACGAGAGTCGTTAAGTGCTGATCAGTTAAAAAGCTTGAAAACCGCTAGTAATGGTAAGCTAGCCGTAGTTTGGTGGGACTACGATGATAGCTCTGAAAACAATGTGTACTGTGATTTTGAAAGAGACTGTTTAAGCCAAGCTGACTTGATTATCGATCCGGGTAATTACACGCGAGTTAATAAATTGAAACAGCATCAGTTTCCTTATCAAAATTTTAGGTATACCGATAAGGTCCACTTGCTTCCTACCCCAGTTGACTCTAGTGCGTTTTATCCGCGGTCTTTAAAAACAGTTGAATTAGCTATTTTTGGTAGCGATGTTGGTTTAAGGGGCCGTTGGATTTCGCTATTATCCGAGCGCTTTTCGTGCTTTCAGCATATAGGCGGAGTCAGTAATGCCACTAGACCTATTCCGTTAAATGAGTATGCGCGCTTATCTGGTGCCAGCAAAATTATAGTCAATACGCAAACCTATGAATTTAGAAGTCAATGTAAAGGAAAGGTAAGAGAAGCGTTGGCTAGTGGTGCTTTGCTTATTGAGCAAGATTGCTATGATTCACGAATGTTTTTTCAAAATTGTGATTTTGTTCGTTTTTTTTCCACGGAAGAGGAGTTGCTTGAAGTGGTGAGTTATTACCTTGAACACGAAAACGAAAGAGCTGTTTTGGCAGAAGCTGGGCTGCAGTGGTATACACAAAATTGGTCACCGACTCCTTGGTCTACAAAACTTATTGAGAGCTTAAACCTTGATTAACAAAAACCAAGGCCAGCATTTGAAAAAGGCATAGTTATGCATCAGATTAACTTTACATTTAGTAAACTAAATAATGAATATTAATGAACTAGAAAGACTCGCTAAAGAATGGCGAGCAACGTGCTTAAAAATGTCAGTTATAGGTCGACATGGCCACCTTAGCTCTTCATTAGGTTATGTCGATATTTTAATCTACTTATATAAAGAGTGGTTAAATTTATCAACTAATGGCAGTGCAGATCGATTCGTTTTAAGTAAAGGCCATGGCTGCACAGCACTGTATGTGGCAATGGCAGATTTAGGCTTAATGGATAAGGCAGAACTAGCTAGCTACGCAATACCCGGTTCTCGCCTACCTTGCCATCCTTGTAAGCATGCTTTGCCAAATATAGAGGTATCAACAGGTAGCTTGGGTATAGGTTTTGGCGTCGCGAGTGGGTTTGCCAAAGGAAAATTGTTACGAGGCCAAAGTGGTAAGGTTGTGGCTTTACTTGGCGATGGAGAGTGTAACGAAGGATCTGTGTGGGAAACGGCTATGTTCGCAGCTGCTCATAACTTAGATAATTTATATGCGGTGGTTGATTACAATGGTGTTCAAGCTGTCGGCTATTCTGACGATATAATAGGGAAAGCATCGTTAGCTAAAAAGTTCGAAGCTTTTGGCTGGTTGGCGTTATCTATTAACGGAAATGATTATCGGGAATTAAATGAGGCATTTTGTGTGGCTGAACAACACTTAGGACCAACTGCCATTATAGCTAATACTAGTTCAGGCATTCCTTTTATTGATAGAGATCCTTTGTGGCATTACAGAATACCTTCTGAAGACGAGTACCAGAGCGCGATGAAACATTTAAACGTAGCCCCGTATTTTTAAAGGACAAACATGAGAAGAGCTTTTAGCGATAGCTTAGTAGAAGTTGCAGATGCAAATTCTAATATGGTTTTTTTAACGGGAGACTTAGGCTATCAAGTTTTTAGTGAATTAGAGGCACGCCACCCTAGCAAATATATTAATGTCGGTATTGCCGAAGCCCAGATGGTTAGCATGGCAACTGGAATGGCTCTTGATGGTTTCAGACCTGTGATTTATTCGATAGGTTCGTTCATGACAGGTAGAGCTTTTGAACCGATACGTGTAGCTATAAACTATCATCAAGCGCCTGTGTTAGTGGTCGGCGCTGGCGGCGGCTATATTTATGCTGATAGCGGGGTTACTCATCATTGTGCTGAAGATGTTGCGTTAATGAGTACTTTGCCTGGGATGCAAATATTTTTGCCCGGAAGCCCTTCGGAAGTTCGAGAGTTAATGAGGCAATACTTTACTCAAAGCACCCCTGCTTACATGCGTATTGGAAGGTTTGGAGAACCAGACTTCCAAGCAGAAATGCCGATTGTTTTAGGTGTCGCAAGGCGTGTCATTAGTGGTAAGGATATTGCCGTGGTTACTACCGGTGATTGTGTAATTGCTGCTATAGAAGCTGTTAAAAAGCTTAAAAAAGTAGGAATGAACGCAGAGCTAGTTCAATATCACACATTAACCCCTTTTGACCAAGAAGACGCTCAACGTTTGCTTCAAGACTTTAAGCATATTGTTGTTGTAGAAGAGCATTTCCCTCAAGGGGCATTAATGACCCGCTTTGAACATGCTTTTGTACAAACCCAAGAAGTGAAGGCAAAGTTGCATCGACTTGGCCCAGAACACGAATTATTGCTAGGCGCCCCAAAGCATACCGAGACTAAGACGCGATATGTGATTGACTCTGCAGGCATATTTAGTTATTTAAAAAATTTGTATAAGGATGTCATTAATGACTAGCAAGAAAATAGAAATTGTTCGCTTTGGTCCTGAAGGTGAAGATGAGCGAAGGGTTGAAATGATTGAACATTTACGGGCTTGCCCAATCCCTGAACAAGAATTATTACTCAACATGGGGTTGTTTTTAACGCCTCAGTGCTTATCACGAATTATGTACATGGATATGCTTTATAAGCAGATCGTCGATGTACAGGGAGTAGTAATGGAGTTTGGTTGTCGTTGGGGCCAAAATTTAAGTCTATTTAGTGCGATGCGCGGTATCTATGAACCCTTTAATCGCCTTAGAAAAATTGTTGGCTTTGATACTTTTGAAGGATTTGTTGATGTTTCAAAAGAGGATGGTAATCAAATGAAAAAGGGCGCTTATTCAGTGAGTGAAGGTTACGAAAGTTACCTAGCTAAAATACTCGACCATCAAGAGCAAGAGAGCCCTTTAGCGCATCTTAAAAAGTACGAGATAGTAAAAGGTGATGTGTGTAAAACCGTCCCAAATTACTTTGAATCTAACCCGCATACCATTGTTGCTCTTGCGTATTTTGATTTGGATCTATATCAACCGACCAAAGACTGCTTGGAGCATGTAATAGAACGGATGCCCAAAGGCGGCGTTTTAGCTTTTGATGAGATCAATGACGAAGCCTGCCCTGGCGAAACATTAGCTCTACATGAAGTTTTGGGTATCCGCAATTTGCAAATCAAGCGTTCGCCTTATAATTCTCGTACCTCTTACGTGATTTTGTAGTGTTTTTTGGGATAGGGGAGCAGCAAGCATTATGACTAGTCATGATTTAGTTATCATTAACCCAACGGCACATGAAGAAATATATCAAGGCTTAAGTAGTCATGCAGCGGCCATCGAACCACCTATATGGGCTGCACTGTTAGCAAACAGTATGCGAGAGTTTGGCTTTTCTTTACGTTTAATCGATAGTGAAGGGGAGCGTTTAGGCTACAAAGCCATTGCTGAGTTGTTGCAAGAGCTTTCACCAAAGTTGATTGCGGTGGTGGTTTATGGTCAACAACCGTCTGCATCCACCCAAAATATGCTTGGTGCTCAACGAACTGTTAATCATATTAAGAGTTTGCTTCCGAATAGCAAAGTCATTCTCATTGGTGGGCACCCGTCGGCTTTACCGAAAAGAACCTTGCTAGAAGAGCAAGCCGACTTTGTCTGTCAAGGTGAAGGCGTCTACACATTGAAAAGATTGCTTGAAATTGATATGAACGAAGAAGAGCAACTTAGAACGGTTCCTGGTCTATGGTTTAAGGATAGCTTTTCACAGGTAGTGTCGACGCCAAAAGCCCCCAATATACCTCAGGAAGAGCTGGCGACTGTTTTGCCAGGACCTGCTTATGATTTGTTACCGATGGAGAACTATCGCGCCCACAATTGGCATTGTTTTGGCGAGGCCGAACCCCGTGAGCGTTATGCTTCAATTTATACCAGTTTAGGTTGCCCTTTTACTTGTAGCTTTTGTTGCATTAATGCTCCTTTTGGTGCTCATCGTTTTCGTTATTGGGAGCCGGAGTTCATTGTTTCTAAAATTGATGAGCTTGTTGAACAATATGGGGTTAGGCACCTCAAAATCGCTGATGAAATGTTTGTTTTGAAGGAGGCTCACTTTTTACGTATTTGTGAATTGCTAGCTGAGCGTCCGTATCGACTCAACATATGGGCGTATGCTCGAGTTGATACGGTTAAAGAAAAGAACTTAGCGATGATGAAAAAGGCAGGAATTAATTGGCTTGGCTTAGGTATCGAATCAGTTTCTCCTAAGGTCAGAGATGATGTTATTAAAGGTAAATTCAAAGAAGAACGCATTCAGACCGTTATTAATATGATTCAAGGTGCTGGTATTAATGTTGCGGGTAACTTTATTTTTGGCTTGCCCGAAGATGATTTCGCTAGTATGCAATATAACTTGAGTCGCGCAATGCAGATGGGCTTGGACATGGCCAATTTTTACTCTGCCATGGCTTATCCGGGCTCTGAACTCTACCAACAAGCAGTTGATAACCAAATGGACTTACCGCAGTCCTGGTTAGGTTATTCGCAACATGCTTATGAATGTTTACCTTTAGCTACCAATTATTTGGGGGCTGACCAAGTATTAGCTTTTAGAGATCATGCATGGCAGGCTTTTCATACTGACCCGGTTTATATTAGGCATCTTAAAGAAAAGTTTGGTGATAAAACTGCGCTAGCAATGGAAAAAATGACTCAATACCGATTACCTAGGCAGTTTGCTGCTACCACTTTAGCTGAAGACATTAATTTTCCGCACTTTAGGAGTGAGGATTATGCCATACCAAGAACGCGTTGAGCTGCCCGTAGTGGTGATATTGTGCGGGGGCTTAGGAACTCGTTTGCAGTCCGTAGTGAGCGATGTGCCTAAAGTACTAGCACCGATCGCAGGTAAACCCTATCTGGTTCATTTACTTGAGCAAATAGAAGCACAAGGTTTTAGAAGGGTGATATTGGCTTTGGGCTACTTGTCCCAATTGGTGGTTGACTATGTTACTGATAATGCCTGGGATGAGCGCTTAGATATTGCTTATTCAAAAGAATCAGAGCCTTTAGGTACGGCTGGAGCATTATCTTTGTTACTTAAAAGCTATCCACTTAATAAGATGTTAGTTGTGAATGGTGACACTATTTTACCATTATCTATCCCTGAATTTATTGGTCATGTTTTAGCGACAACGGCCGATAGTGGAATAGTGTGTAGCGTCATTGACGATGCGAGTAGTTACGGAACAGTCGATGTAGATGAGCAAGGCTTTATGGTACGTTTTGTTGAAAAACAGCAAGCGGTAGCGGGATCCCACCTAGTGAATGCAGGATGGTATTTCTTGGGGGCTAAATTACTAAGCCGGATTAAAAAAATAGAACGAGGTTCTCTCGAATCTGACGTATTTGGTCAATTGCCGCCTAAGCAAGTCGTCGTCTATAACACTCGGCAAAAATTTATCGATTTTGGTACACCGTCTAATTACCATTTAGCATGCCGAACCTTAACAAGGACTGGGGAATGATTATTACACGGACACCTTTCCGGGTGTCATTATTTGGTGGTGGAACTGATTACCCTGCTTGGTATGAGCGGTATGGAGGGGCGGTGATAGGCACGACCATAGATAAATATTGTTATATCACCACGCGTGTGTTGCCTCCTTTTTTTGATTTTAAACATCGTCTTGTATATTCAAACATAGAGATGGTCGATCATCCTAGTGAATATGCTCATCCCGCAGTTAGAGCGATTTTGCCTGAGTTAGGTTTTGCCGATAGGGGGATCGAAATTCATCATTTTGCCGATCTGCCTGCGCGCTCTGGATTGGGTTCTAGCTCATCTTTTTCGGTCGGGCTGATTAACGCATTAAATGGTATTGACGGTAAAGCCACATCTCCTAAGTATTTGGCAGAACAAGCAATTAGGATTGAGCAACATGTTATTGGTGAAAAAGTGGGCTCCCAAGACCAAGTGTGGGCGGCTCATGGAGGAACCAATTATATTCAATTCAATACTGACCATAGTATTGATGTTCAACCTTTAATTATGGGTAACGAGCGCAGAATGCAGCTAAATTCGCATATTTTATTATTTTTTACGGGTTTTACTCGTATTGCTGAAACGATTGCACAAAAGCAGATTGAAAATATCTGCCAGCGAGAACTCCAGTTAAAAACTATGCTACAAATGACCCATGAAGCGCGTTCTATTTTACAAAACAACAACAGTGATATAAAAGATATAGGCGTAATGTTAGATGAATCTTGGCGCTTAAAACGAGAGTTGGCAGAGGATGTATCGAATGCTCAAATAGATAGTATTTATAGAGCGGGGTTGAATGCAGGAGCTCTAGGAGGAAAGCTTTTAGGAGCTGGAGGAGGAGGGTTTATGATGTTTTTTGCCGCTCCAGAAAAGCACCCCGCTATTCGTCAGGCCCTTAAAGAGCTGATTCATGTCAAAGTGAACATCGGCAGCGCAGGAAGCAAAGTTGTAGTTTACGAACCATCCGGTTTAGATTGCGCTTAGTATGGGCTTCATTCGTACTCAGATTGATCTGAGTTCTCAGGATTATTTCCAATACCGTGATAATTTATCAGTAGAACGTTTAGCTCGTTTGGCACAGTTACATATTGTGATAACCGGAGCTGGAAGTGGCTTTGGCCAAGCGATTAGCTTGGCTTTGGCTGCTTGTGGCGTAGAGTTAAGTTTAGTAGGCAGAAATGTAGATAAACTCAAACAAACAGCGAGAGCATGTAAGGCTCTAAATTCGACTGTCAAGGTAAACTGTGTAGCCATCGATTTAACTCGAACTGAGCAATTTATTAGACTGAAACCTCACTTATCTATAAAGCCATTAGGAATTGTGCATAGTGCCGCGATTGCTTCGATGGGTAGATCATTTCTATCCATCCCCGTTTATGACGTCGAACAACAGTTACGTTGTAATAGTCTTTCAGTGCTTGAGTTGTTTAAGCTATGTTTACCAGTTTGGCAACAACGCCAAATGGCTAGGGTGGTATTACTGAGTTCTGAGGCCGGCTGGGCCGGTAAACATACGACCAGTAGTTATAATTTGTCTAAAGCCGCATTGAATTCAATAAATCAATCTTTAGCTGATGAATTTACTTGTAACTTCCCTAAGCTGGATATGCAGTGCAATGTGTTAGTTCCAGGAGAAGCTAGAACGAAAATGAATCAGCTAAGCAATGACTCGCCTTCACTAGTGGTTCCGATGACTTTGATGTTGTTGTCCAATCCTGTAGGTGGGCCTAATGGGCGGTTTTTTCATCGTGATGGCCGCCATTTTAGTTTTGCCTACACTAAGCAGTACCCAATACCTCTAAATTTATTGTGATAATTGCAATTTTTTGAGCCCTTCAGCGATTATCCAGTCTTCTTCTGTATCAATATCTTGAACCTGATAGCGAGGTAAGATGATGGCTTCAGAGCTGGGGCTAAACATGCCGGCGCCATTCTCTAGGGCTGCTCGCTTCCACCAGTAAAATTGGCCGGCATCATGGTAGGCCTCGGTTAAATCCTGTGAGCGTTTCCCCATTAACTCGGGGTAAAAAGCTTCAACTCCGCCCGTTGGACACAGCTTTATTGCTCGTTGAATAGGAAACGCAAAGCTGGTGGCGGAGAAGCTAGTTTGCACACTCGCCTTGTTTAAGGCTTGCTTGCCAGCGCTTAAACTCTCTGCACAAATAAATGGGGCGGTGGCATACAGGCAGCAAATACTAGAGTAAAGTGACCCGTCTGGGTCAACAACGTCAACCGCATGTTTTATCACTTCGGTGGTGCCGGTGTAATCATCGGCTAGCTCTTTGGGGCGGATAAATGGTGCGCTAGCACCATAGTGCTCGGCGATGGCAATAATTTCTTGGTTATCGCTGGAGACGATAACCTGATCAAACAGTTGGCTCTGTATGGCGGCTTCTATCGACCAAGCAATCATCGGCTTGCCACAAAAATCTTTAATGTTCTTTTTAGGGATGCGCTTGCTGCCGCCACGCGCTGGAATAATACAAATGCTATTGTTCATCGATGCTTCTTAGCAGTGCCTCTATTACTCGCTGCTGCTGAGCCTCACTTAGGCTGGGATAAATGGGTAAAGATAAGGCGCGAGCAAAGTAGTTTTCCGCTCCTGAGTATTGAGCTATCGCCGACTCGGCTATGCGATGGTAGGGTTGGCGATATATCGGAATGTAGTGTAATTGGCAGTGGATCTGTTGCTCGGCCAATTGCCGATACACACAATCTCGCCGGCCCTCTGGTAATAGCGCTACTGCAAGATGATGGGCGCTGCGGCCATTATCTTGTTGGCGTAACATTTCAATTTTACTTCCCGCAAAGGCTTGTTGGTAACGATGAAAGATTTGCTGACGCTGCTGAATAAAGCGATCTAATTTACTCAACTGACTTAAACCTAGGGCGGCGTGCAGGTCTGATAGACGGTAGTTAAAGCCAAGGCTCTGCTGTTCGTAATACCAGGCGGGTTGTTGTTGCTGCTGTAGTTGTTGGGGATCTTTGGTGATGCCGTGAGAGGCTAATTGCTGCATGCTGTTGGCGAGCTTAGCATCGTTACAAGTAATCATGCCACCTTCGGCGCTGGTAATGCTTTTTACTGGGTGAAAACTAAATACACAGCAGTCACTGTATTGGCCATTACCCACTTTACGATTCTGATAGCTGGCGCCAAGGGCATGGCAGGCATCTTCAATCAGTTTTATTCCCAAGGGCGAACAGAGCTGGTGAATCGCCTGCATGTCGCAGCTATTACCTGCCAGATGCACCACCACAATGGCTTTGGGAAGCGCCTTTTTGGCCTGGGCTTGGGCCAGTTTTTGACTTAGCGCTGCTAAGCAAATATTGCCGGTAGTCGGGTCGACATCGATGAAGTCTACACTGGCCCCGCAATACAGCGCGCAGTTGGCTGATGCGACAAAACTAATCGGTGAGGTCCATACCTCATCACCCTGAGTAATGCCTAAAGCCATACAGGCAATGTGTAGTGCCGCCGTACCATTGCTGCAAGCTACCGCATAAGCGCTGCCGACATAGTGAGCAATAGCGCTTTCAAACTGATGAGCCTGTGGGCCCTGAGTGAGAAAAGCAGACTGCAGGGTATCGACCACCGCCTGCACGTCGTCTGCTTCGATTTGTTGTTTGCCGTAATGGAGCGGTGTGGTCATGTTTAGCCTAGCTCTCTGATCTCATCAAGGCTTAGGTAGTGAGGATTGCTCAGTGAGTTATATTCCATACCTAGAGGGACTTTTTTACCGCCTTCACCTAGGGCATTTTTGTTAAAGTCATTGGTTCTGCTATTAAAGGAAATCGACGGGGCAATCACGTAATGATCTTTAAACTCAAAGGTATGGTAAGAGTCATCGGCTGGGCACATAACCTCGTGAAGTTTTTCGCCGGGCCGAATTCCAATGATATGGGTAGCAAGATTAGGAGCCATAGCTTTAGCTAAATCGACAATCCGAACTGAAGGAATTTTCGGTACAAAAATCTCACCGCCGTGCATTCGCTTGAAGTTGTCTACTACAAATTGGACACCCTGTTCTAGAGTGATCCAAAAGCGTGTCATGTCTTGGTGAGTGATGGGGAGTGAATCGGCTCCTTCGTCTATTAAGCGTTGGAAAAAGGGAACAACACTTCCTCTAGAACCCACCACGTTACCATAACGCACTACCGCAAAGCTGGTGTCTTGATCGCCCGCAATGTTATTGGCGGCGACAAATAGTTTATCTGAAGCCAGTTTAGTCGCGCCATATAAGTTGATGGGGTTGGCGGCTTTGTCGGTAGACAAGGCGATAACTTTTTGAACTTTATTGTGTAATGCGGCATTGATGACGTTTTCAGCTCCATTTATGTTAGTTTTAATGCATTCCATGGGGTTGTATTCGGCAGCGGGAACTTGTTTCAACGCGGCGGCATGCACGACGTAATCCACGCCACGCATTGCCATGTTTATTCGTTGCTTGTCACGTACATCACCAATGAAATAACGCATACACGGCTGATTAAGCTCTTGTTGCATTTCATATTGCTTAAGTTCGTCTCGGGAATAGATAACGACGCGTTTAGGTTGGTATTGTTTGAGCAGTAGTTTGACAAACTTTCGGCCAAATGAACCCGTCCCACCGGTAATCAAAATTTGCTTATTGTTAAACATCCGCTATTCCCGTATCCAATATTATTATTTGTCTTTACTTAATTTACGCTGCTATATGCAAAGCGCGTACCTAGAAGCCTATCCAATTTAGACTGTTAAACCTAGGGACTAATGGTGTGTTTGTTTATTTCTTCTACTTAATCCACAAATTACCTCACTTTGTGGCTGGTTGTTATCACATAATCATCAATAGGCGTCATATTTTTGTCGGTTTTCGGCCTAATGTCTTGCGTATTTTTGACGCTTGTTTAAAATCAATTTTCATAAGGTAATAGATTAAGGCTGCAGAAAGTGGCTAATTTGAGCAGGGGATAAGGATGCAGGCATCCAAACGTGTTTTGGTTTGCGAAAGCGATGCAGAGAGAGCTAAGCAACTTGAAACGGTTCTCGGATTCATTGGCCAACCTAGTGAAAACTGTCAACTAGACAGTTTAACAGGTCAAGACGGAACTCCTGATAAGGTCGTTGTGATTAGCAAGCAAATGGCTGATGACGTTGCCGCCCTTATTTCTCAATATCCTCAGTATCCTTTCCTTAGTGTGGGAGAAGGTGAAGAACTTAGTTATTTGCCAAATTTGATCGGTCATTTAGAACAGCCCTTTAGTTACGAGCAATTAACCCAGTTACTGCATCACTGTGATGCCTATCTTACCCACCTTCCGGGAAAAAACACCCCTGCAAGAAGTGAGCGCTTACGGCAAAATTTAATTGGTAAAGGCATCGCTATTCAGGAGGTTCGCCATTTAATTGAACAAGTGGCGACTAAAGAAGCTAACGTGCTTATTCTCGGTGAATCGGGTACTGGTAAAGAAGTAGTAGCCAAAGCCATTCATGATCACTCGGTGCGCAGCCAAGGCCCATTTGTACCCATTAACTGTGGTGCAATTCCTCCTGATTTACTCGAAAGCGAACTATTTGGTCATGAAAAAGGCGCATTTACTGGTGCTTTTGCTATGCGTAAAGGGCGCTTTGAATTGGCTGAAGGTGGAACGCTGTTCCTAGACGAAATTGGTGACATGCCAATGCCTATGCAGGTTAAATTGCTGCGGGTGCTGCAAGAGCGTCAATTTGAGCGAGTAGGGGGCAGCAAGGCGATTACGGCTAACGTAAGAGTAGTGGCAGCCACTCACCGCCAATTAGAGCGAATGATTGAGCAAGAAAAGTTTCGGGAAGACTTATATTACCGTTTAAACGTATTTCCGATTGAAATGCCGTCGTTACGTGAGCGTCAAGATGATATTCCCTTATTGTTGCAAGAGCTGGTCAATCGCCATGAAGAAGAGCATGCGGCAGTGGTGCGCTTTACTCAGCGAGCTGTCGAGTCCTTGATGCTACACCAATGGCCGGGCAATGTTCGCGAGCTATCAAATTTAGTCGAGCGTTTGTTGATTTTGCATCCCAATCAGATTGTCGATGTGCACGATTTACCCCCTAAGTACCGCCATATCGATGCCGAAGCTTATGAGCCTAATTACAGCCCAGAATTGGCCGAACGTGATGCACTTTTAGCGATTTTTAACGATGAAGATGCCTCGGTATTTTCTGATCCCTGTCCTGAAAGTTTGTTTCCTGAAGCTGAACCGAGTGACTTGGAAGAGGATGATGGTTGGGGGACTGTTCAACAATTACCCGATGAAGGGGTGAACTTAAAAGAATTGTTGGCCGAACTCGAAGTCGACCTTATTAAACAAGCCCTCGATCAACAAGACGGCGTAGTGGCACGAGCCGCTGAACAACTCGGAATGCGCCGGACTACGCTGGTGGAAAAAATGCGTAAATACGGTTTAAGTAAAGAAGGTTAGGCCATCCTTTCGCTAGTAATATATTGAATTAAAATGTGTTTTTTATGGCATGAAACTTGATTGAGTAAGCAGTGTTAACGGTTTTATGACGCGGAGCTTACTCAATGCTTTCACAGCACACTCAACAGCAACCCAGCAATAATTTATCTGAGCACAATCTGTCACAGATCTTTGATGTGATGCCATCAGGTTTGGTGTTGCTGGATAATAAAGGCTTTGTATCACGAGCCAATCCGGTGGCAAAACAGTTATTAGGTGAAGACATAGAGCGGCAACGCTGGTTAGAGGCTGTTCCTCGCTTATTTGCGCCTAAAGCAGATGATGGTCATGAATTGTCCTTAGTTGATGGGCGTCGAGTGCAACTGAGTTTATCGCCCTTACAAGACCAGCAAGGCCAATTAATTGTACTGACTGATATGACTCATACTCGGCAGTTACAAGCCAATGTGGCGAAGCTACAACGCTTGTCCGCCTTGGGGAAAATGGTCGCTTCCTTGGCGCATCAAATACGCACCCCTTTATCAGCCGCTATGCTCTATGGCTCGAATCTGGCGAATAAAACCTTATCCGATAAATCCCGTGAAAACTTTCAAAGCAAAATGATGGCTAGGTTGAATGATTTAGAGACGCAAGTGAATGACATGCTGCTATTTGCTAAAAGTGGCGAAAAAATGGTGGTAAGTGATGTGTCAGCAGAGCAAGTTATCGACCGTTTACAGGTCGCTACCGAAGCTTGTATGCGTCGTTACCAAGTACATTTTAAAAGGGTGCTAAAGTCACCTAATACCATGCTAATGGTGAATGCCAACGCCTTGGTGTCGGCCTTGTCTAATTTGGTTGAAAACGCTGCTCAACAAAGTGCTGCGCATAGCGAGATTTTAGTGTCTACTGCTTATTGTGATGGTGCCTTGCAAATCGCCATAGAAGACCAAGCCGGAGGTATCAATCAAGCAGATGCAGAGCGGATCTTTGAACCTTTTTATACCACTAAACAAAATGGCACGGGCTTAGGCTTAGCCGTGGTGAAATCGGTTGTAAACGCCCATCAGGGAGAGATTAAAGTAGAGGCGACAGCGCGGGGGGCACGCTTTGTTGTGAGCTTGCCTTTACCTGATGTTTACCAACAAGACCTAGCAGTAGGAGGACAGTGAGATGAGCCAATCTACTATTTTGATTGTTGAAGATGATGCTGGTTTACGCGAAGCTTTAGTCGATACCTTGCAGTTAGCTGGTTATGATTGTGAACAAGCCTCTAGCGCAGAGTCGGCCTTATTGCTGTTATCTGAGCAGTCCGTGGATTTGGTGGTGAGTGATGTACAAATGGGCGGTATGGATGGCCTGAGCCTGCTCAAAAACATCAGACAAAAATGGCCACAAACTCCAGTATTGTTGATGACCGCCTATGCAAAGATTGATGATGCGGTATCGGCAATGCGTGATGGCGCGATTGATTATCTATCGAAACCCTTCTCTCCTGAAGTATTGCTAAATCAGGTCGGGCGTTATGCTCCAGCAATCAAAGTTGAAACCACTGAGCCGGTTTATGGCGATGCATCAACAGAGGCTTTATTGAAATTGAGTCAAAAAGTTGCCGCTTCGGAAGCCTCAGTACTCATCAGTGGGCCGAGTGGAGCGGGCAAGGAAGTCTTGTCGCGCTATATTCACGATTGTTCTAATCGTAAAGACCAAGTTTTTGTTGCGATTAACTGTGCAGCCATTCCCGAGAATATGTTAGAAGCGACGCTGTTTGGTTATGAAAAAGGCGCCTTTACTGGAGCTATAAAAGCTTGCCCGGGTAAGTTTGAGCAGGCACAAGGCGGCACTATCTTACTCGATGAAATTAGTGAAATGGATTTAGGCCTACAGGCTAAACTATTACGCGTATTGCAAGAGCGTGAAGTAGAGCGCTTGGGAAGTCGTAAAATGATCCAACTCGACGTTAGGGTGATTGCAACCAGTAACCGTGATATGCGGGAGATAGTTCGCTTGGGGCAGTTTAGAGAAGATTTATATTATCGCCTGAATGTGTTTCCTTTACATTGGCGTCCATTGGGTGAGCGTAAAGGGGATATTTTGCCACTAGCTGAACATTTATTAGCCCGTCATAGCCATCAACAGTTCGAATTAAGTTTAAGTGCTCAACAAAAGTTATTGGAGCACGCTTGGCCGGGTAACGTACGTGAGTTAGATAATGTCATGCAGCGCGCTATTATTTTGGCTAACCAAAACGTGATCGACAGTGATTGTTTAGTGATAGAAAATCACATTTCCCCTGTTATGGATGAACCCAAACAAGAGCCACCACTAGCAGAACCTTTAGGTAATGAGCTTCGCCAACAAGAGCAACAGATTATATTAGATACATTAAAGGCGTGTAATGGGAAGCGCAAAGCAGTGGCTGAAAAACTGGGTATTAGCCCGCGGACGCTACGCTATAAATTAGCGCGAATAAAAGATTCGGGTATAGAGCTCCCCGCTTAAGCTTTTCTAGCAGACAACAACAAAATAGGGCGGTATGTCGGAATGTCATACTGCTTTTTTATTCAAAAATGAGATAACTGTTCGTGTTAATTGGTTTTTTGTTAATAAATTGGTGAGGTTTATTGCTCTCTTTTCACGTATAATGCCGCCGAATTTGGGTTCTCTGCTAACTCCAGAAGAGAACACGCATGTAGCTATGGACATTACGGAGGACTCATGACTCAAAACGTTCCGGTGGTAACAATCGATGGCCCGAGTGGATCAGGTAAAGGTACTCTTTGCCAAAAACTAGCAGAGCATTACCAGTGGCACCTTTTGGATAGCGGAGCGATTTATCGAGTTCTAGCCTTAGCTGCGCTTCATCATGATGTTGCATTAGATAATGAAGAAGCTCTTAGTTTATTGGCCGCTCATCTGGATGTGAGTTTTAAAGCAAGCGAAGGTGGTACTTTGGTGATTTTAGAGGGTGAAGATGTGTCTCTGGAAATCAGAAAAGAAACTGCCGGCAATGCGGCGTCAAAAGTGGCTGCGTTTCCCCGAGTAAGAGAAGCCTTATTACGTCGTCAACGTGCTTTTAAACAAGCGCCTGGCTTAATTGCTGACGGTCGAGATATGGGAACGGTAGTATTCATAGATGCTCCAGCGAAAATATTTTTGGAAGCCAGTGCTGCGGAACGTGCCCAACGGCGCTATAATCAGTTGCAAGAAAAAGGCTTTAATGTTAGTTTTGAACACCTTTTGAGCGAAATTGAAGAGCGTGACCAGCGTGATCGAAATCGAACGGTGGCTCCTTTAGTTCCTGCTCAAGATGCGTTAGTTGTTGATTCAACATCACTTTCTATTGAAGAAGTGGTGAAATTATCGATACAGTTTATCGATAGTAAATTAACCCAGTAATCTCTGGGACTTGGTGCACCTAAACAAGGATGAGTTAGGTGTTTATTGTTAACCCCATTTAGCCGGATTGCTAAGTGGACGTTTTTATATGTGTAATTAAATAATGACTGAATCTTTTGCTCAACTCTTTGAAGAGTCACTTCAAAATCTAGAATTCCGTTCTGGTTCGATTGTTAAAGGTACTGTAGTAGGTATCGAAAACGGCATGGTATTAGTAGACGCTGGCCTTAAGTCAGAATCTGCAATCCCTGCTGAGCAGTTCAAAAACTCTGCTGGCGAATTAGAAATTGAAGTCGGCGCTGAAGTTGATGTTGCGCTTGACGCAGTAGAAGACGGTTTCGGTGAAACTGTTCTTTCTCGTGAAAAAGCCAAACGTCACGAAGCGTGGATCCAACTTGAAAGTGCTTACGAAGAGCAAGCAACGGTTGTTGGTATCATTAACGGTAAAGTTAAAGGTGGCTTTACCGTTGAAGTTAACACCATCCGTGCATTCTTGCCTGGTTCTCTAGTTGACGTTCGCCCTGTGCGCGATACTGCTCACCTAGAAGGTAAAGAGCTTGAATTTAAAGTTATCAAACTTGATCAGAAACGCAACAACGTAGTGGTTTCTCGTCGTGCTGTTATCGAAACTGAAAACAGTGTAGAACGTGACCAACTTCTTGAGAATCTTCAAGAAGGTCAGGAAGTTAAAGGTATCGTTAAGAACCTTACTGACTACGGTGCATTCGTTGATCTTGGCGGTGTTGACGGTCTACTACACATCACTGACATGGCTTGGAAACGCGTTAAGCACCCAAGTGAAATTGTTAATGTTGGCGACGAAATCAACGTTAAAGTACTTAAGTTCGACCGCGAGCGCACTCGTGTATCTCTAGGTTTGAAACAATTGGGTGAAGATCCATGGGTAGCTATTGCTAATCGTTACCCTGAAGGTGCTCGTCTTGAAGGTCGCGTAACTAACCTAACTGACTACGGTTGTTTCGTTGAAATCGAAGATGGTGTTGAAGGTCTAGTTCACGTTTCTGAAATGGATTGGACTAACAAAAACATCCACCCATCTAAAGTGGTTAACGTGGGTGACCTTGTTGAAGTTATGGTATTGGATATCGATGAAGAACGTCGTCGTATCTCACTTGGTTTGAAACAATGTAAAGTTAACCCATGGGAACTATTTGCTAGTACTCATGATAAGAACGACAAAGTTTCAGGTAAGATCAAGTCTATCACTGACTTCGGTATCTTCATTGGCCTTGACGGTGGTATTGACGGTCTTGTTCACCTATCTGACATCTCTTGGGATGCTCAAGGAGAAGAAGCGGTTCGTGACTTCAAGAAAGGCGACGAAATTGAAGCCGTTGTTCTACAAGTGGACGCAGAACGTGAGCGTATTAGCCTAGGTGTTAAACAGCTTGCTGAAGACCCATTCAACAACTACCTAGCAGACCTTAAGAAAGGTGCGTTAGTAAGTGGTACTGTAACGGATGTTGACGCTAAAGGCGCAACTGTTGAGTTAGCAAGTGGTGTAGAAGGTTACCTACGTGCTGGTGATGTTAGCCGTGACCGTGTTGAAGATGCTTCACTTGTTCTTTCTGTTGGTGACCAACTTGAAGCTAAGTTCGTTGGTGTTGACCGTAAGAACCGTGTAATTAGCCTTTCTATCCGTGCTAAAGACGAAGCGGACGAGAAAGAAGCAATGGCTAGTCTGAACAAGAAAGAAGATGCTCAGATTGGTAACGCTATGGCTGATGCATTTAAATCAGCGCTTAAAGGCGAATAATCGATAAATCTTTTTTTAGATTTATGTGATTGAATATTGGGGGGGACTTGTTCCCCCCCATTTCTTTATCTACACTGGTATTAGTTCCCTTTATCAATGGCTTGGAGAATCCATGACTAAATCTGATTTGATTGAAATACTCGCTAGTAAACATATTCAATTTACCAGTAAAGAAATTGAATCGGCAATTAAAGAAATTCTTGAGCAAATGACCGGTTCACTACAGGATGGTGATAGAATTGAGATCCGGGGCTTTGGTAGTTTTTCTTTGCACTTTAGAGCTCCTCGAGTGGGACGTAACCCTAAAACTGGCGAGAAAGTTGAGTTGTCAGGAAAATATGTTCCGCACTTTAAACCTGGTAAAGAGTTAAGAGAGCGGGTTAATACTGGCCTGTAAGCTGTTTGTTATATAACTCGGTGATCTTAGCTGGTTAAATTAGCGTGATTGCTGCATAATTTTCCTAGCTTTTGTTTGGCTCTGGGAGGTTATGTGAAAGCGATTTTTTCAACATTATTATTAGTTGTTTTATTTGTCACCGCACTGGCCATGGGCGCACAGAATGACGAATTGGTAAGGGTTAATTATCTTATCGCTGAGTCTGAAATGCGCTTATCTTGGTTAATGGCTGGGTTATTTATTGCTGGTTTCATTACCTGTCTTTTGTTTTTGTTAGCGTTTTATACTCGTATCCGTCTAGAACGTGCCGGCCTAAAAAGGCGTTTGGCTAAACAGCAAAAACAGCTTAATAAATTGCAAGATGAGATGGTCAAGGATAGTTAATGCTGGGCTTGTTGTTCTTGTTATTGCCGGTTGCTGCCGCTTATGGTTGGTATATGGGGCAGCGAAGTGTTCGGCAGAATCAGCAACAGCAAAGTCACCACGTTTCCAAGCAATATGTAGAAGGTTTAAATTTATTATTATCCAATCAATCAGATAAAGCAGTCGACTTATTTGTTGAGCTTTTGCAGGTGGATTCTGACACCATTGATACTCATTTAGCGCTTGGTAATTTATTCCGCCAACGAGGTGAAGTGGATCGAGCTATTCGTATTCACCAAAATTTGATTGCTCGTGATGGTATTGATGTTGACCAAAAAAACCTCGCCTTACAACAATTAGCTAAAGACTACTTAGCTGCTGGTTTGTTTGACCGCGCCGAAGCGCTGCTCTTGGAATTACAGGATGAACCAGATTATCGCCAGTCTGCACTTAAACAATTATTAAGTATTTACCAGCAAACCCGAGAATGGCCTCAGGCTATTAGCGTGGCTAAAAAAATTGACCCTAATAAATTGAGTGATGTTCATCGACAAATTGCTCATTTTTACTGTGAGCAAGCTCAAGAGTTGGAGACGGGGGGAAAGTTAGCTAAAAGCCAAGGTCTATTAAAGAAAGCGTTAGCTGCCGATAAAAACTGCGTCCGCGCAAGTTTGCATTTAGCCCAGTTACAGTTTGCTAGCGGTGATTATAAGGCCGCGTTGAAAATGCTTAATCGCATTCCTGAGCAAGATGTGGACTTCGTTTCTGATGCGCTAAGTTTGTATCGTTCTTGTTGTGAAAGGCTAAATAAACCTGAGTATTTCCAACAGTTTCTTGAGTATTGTCTTTCTATAAAGAGCTCGGCGAGCGTGATAATTGCCTTATCGGTAATATATCGAGAAGTGCATGGTGCTGAGCATGCGCAGGATCTACTCGTCGATGAATTAAGGCGAAACCCTACCATGAAGGGTTTCCATCATCTTATGGGCCTGCATCTTGAAGTTGCCGAAGATGGGCAGGCGAAACAGAGTTTACAGGTGTTAAGAGGCTTGGTAACTCAACAATTGAAAATAAAACCTCATTATCAGTGTCGTCGTTGTGGCTTTTCCTCTCATTCTATTTACTGGCATTGCCCGTCATGTAAGAGTTGGGGAACGGTGAAACCGATAGTGGGATTAGACGGAGAATAGTTAAAAATGCAAGACCCTAAGGTATTGGTTGCCCTTGATTATGCCAATTTACAGCAATGTATAGACTTTGTTGATGGTTTAGAGCCGAGTTCATGTCGCTTAAAAGTGGGTAAGGAAATGTTTACCTTGTTTGGCCCTGAATTAGTGAAAGTGCTGCATCAAAAGGGCTTTCAAGTATTTTTGGATCTGAAGTTTCATGATATTCCAAATACCGTCGCTAAAGCAGTAGCGGCGGCTGCCGAATTAGGCGTGTGGATGGTGAATGTTCACGCTAGTGGTGGTCGTAGAATGATGGAAGCGGCTAAAGCTGCTTTAGTTCCGTATGGCGAAAAGCGCCCTAAGCTTATCGCTGTAACGGTGCTTACTAGCATGGATCAAGCGGATTTAGCAGATCTAGGTATAGAGTTGAGCCCACAGCAACAGGTTGAACGCTTAGCCAACTTGACTCAGCAGTGTGGACTAGATGGGGTTGTTTGTTCGGCACATGAGGCTAACACGTTGAAAAACCTACTCGGTGAAGAGTTCTTGCTAGTGACCCCGGGAATCCGCCCTAGCGGAAGTGAACAAGGCGACCAGCGTCGCATTATGACCCCCGTAGAAGCTATGGCGGCGGGTTCTGATTATCTAGTAATTGGTCGCCCCATTACCCAAGCCACTTCCCCTAAACAAGTACTACAACAGATCAATCAAGAGTTGCTGGCGTAGGCGGGACGATACCATTGCCAATAGGTTAACGCGGCTAGCAATACACCAAGGCCTGCAAAAATAAGGTGGGCATCAATGGCAACATCGATGCCTATTAAACCACTGACCCATGGGTCATCGCCATAATATTGTTCTAAAGCTAATTTACCAGCAATAGCCCCAAGTACTATACCTCCAGACTTAGGTTTATCACTAAATAAGTCTACGCACGCACAATAAGCAATTAAACCATGTGTTACTCCCGATAGTCCTAAATAGATATGATAGTCAGTGAGCAGTATCGATAAGCCGCCAATAATGGCGAGCAAGCTGCTTAGTATAGTAAACTGCCAATTTGATAGTCGGTCATCATAAATAAAATAGATGACAACAAGGGTCATCATGTTCATGACCCAATGGGTGAGGTTGCCATGAGCAAGGTTACCAGTGAAGACACGCCAATATTCACCTTGTTGTATTAATGGCCTATTCCAAGCAAGTTGCTCTGGGTGAGCTAGTGCAAACCAGCTCACCCCTATAACAGCCACTAAAAACCAATAGCGTTTGAGTAAAAATAACAACATGTTCATTCGTAGCTTAGTGGATCTTTAACTGCGTTGAGTTGGAAAGCCTCTAGGCGTTCCTGACAGGCGCCACATTTGCCGCAGGCTTTATCGCGACCGTTGTAACAGGTCCACGTTTTAGCGTAATCAAGTTGCATGTCTAGGCCATCGCGCAAAATGTCTATTTTAGATTGTTCTAGATAAGGGCTAATGACTTCCACTGGTTCGTAATTGGCGATTAAACTGACCTCGTTCATCTTTTTTACGAACTCTGGGCGGCAATCAGGATAGATTGCGTGGTCACCAGAATGGGCACCGTAGAACACTTTCTTGGCGTCAATGGAAACAGCATAGCCAATCGCTAGGGAAAGTAAAATCATGTTGCGGTTAGGCACTACCGTCGATTTCATCGATTCTTCTTGATAATTTCCTTCAGGAATATCGATGTCGGAGGTCAATGATGAGCCCGCCAGAAGTTGATTGATACTAGTAATATCAACAATTTTATGTTCAATGCCCAGTTCTTGGCACACCCTTTTAGCATATTCCAGTTCTTTAACGTGGCGTTGTCCATAATTAAAACTAAGTGCATAAGGTTGTAGGCCTAGTTGTAGTGTTTTATGCAATACAGTAAAGGAGTCCATCCCACCAGAATAGATAACCACAGCTTTTTGTTTCATCTTTTACTCATCAAATATGTTCTAATATGCTGTAGATTTTCCCTTATTATGATTTGGTATACAAATGTCAAAACAAGCTTTACCGGTAAACGAAGTATTTGAAACGATTCAAGGTGAAGGTTTCCACACCGGAGTAGCTGCTGTTTTTATTCGCTTACAGGGATGTGACGTAGGTTGTCCTTGGTGTGATACTAAACATACTTGGAACGTTTCCCCAAGTGACCAAGTGGGCAGCGAGCAGATTATAGGGGTGAGTGGTGATACCGCACGTTGGTCCGGATTTTCAGCGCAACAGCTTAGTGATTTATTAGCCCGTTATAATGCAAAGCATATTGTGATAACGGGGGGGGAACCCGCCATGTACGACTTAAATGAATTAACTGGCTTACTCATTGAAGCGGGTTACTCCGTACAACTTGAATCCAGTGGTACCTATCCCATTCGAGTAGCGCCAGAAACTTGGGTAACAGTGTCGCCTAAAGTCGCCATGCAAGGGGGCAAGGCGGTATTAGCAGAGGCCTTAGAACGGGCCAATGAAATTAAACACCCGGTAGCCAGAAAGCGAGATATAGACAATTTGCAAGCGTTGCTGGAATGCATGAATATCAAGCAAAGGCCACTGATTTGTTTACAGCCGATTAGCCAACAAGCACGAGCCACTCAATTGTGTATTGACGCTTGTATAGCAAACAACTGGCGCTTATCTTTGCAGACTCATAAGTATATTGGGATTGAGTAGTAGCGTATTTTTTTGCTTTTAAATTTTTACTTAGATAAAGGATGACTATGACTATTTTAGTAACTGGCGGCGCAGGATATATCGGTAGCCACACTGTAGTTGAATTATTAGAGCAAGGCGAAGAGGTAGTAATTGTTGATAATCTTTGCAATTCTCATCCGGCTTCAGTGGATAGGATCGAAAAAATTTGTAGTAAACGGCCTGATTTTTACCAAGTAGATGTATGCAATAAGTCGTCTTTAGCAGAAGTTTTTGCTAAATATAAATTTAAATCGGTGATCCATTTTGCAGGTTTGAAAGCCGTTGGGGAGTCAACCACTATTCCGCTTCACTATTATCAAAATAATGTAGCCGGTACTTTAACATTATGTGAAGTAATGGCTGAATATAATGTGAAAAATTTGGTATTTAGCTCATCGGCTACAGTATATGGAGATCCTCATACAGTACCTATTTTAGAAAACTTTCCAACAGGTGCTACCAATCCCTATGGGCGTTCAAAATTAATAGTCGAAGAAATTCTAGGGGATTTATATCAATCTGATAATAGTTGGAATATCGCATTATTACGTTATTTTAATCCAGTAGGAGCACATAGCTCAGGTTTAATTGGAGAAGATCCTAATGGTATTCCAAATAACTTAGTCCCGTATATTACTCAGGTTGCGGTAGGCCGTTTAACCCAGCTGAGTGTATTTGGCGATGACTACAATACACCTGATGGAACAGGAGTGAGGGATTACATTCATGTGGTTGATTTAGCAAAGGGGCACTTAAAAGCCTTGGATAAACTCGCTGAAAATGCAGGCCTAGTCACTTACAATCTAGGTACAGGTCAAGGTTATAGCGTGTTAGAAATGCTCAAAGCTTTTGAAAAAGTATCGGGTAAAACGATTGCTTATAAAATTGTGCCGCGTCGCCCTGGTGACATTGCTTCTTGTTATTCTGATCCTAGTTTGGCTAAACAAGAATTGAATTGGCAAGCTGAATTAGACTTAAGTGATATGGCGGAAGACTCTTGGCATTGGCAGCAATCGAACCCAAATGGTTTCGCCTAAACTCGATAAGAGAATAAAAAGGAGCATTAAAGCTCCTTTTTAAATGTTGCTTAAATCAAGAAATCTTCTTTGGTTTTCCCTTCATTTTTTATGGCTTTTTGAATTGGCGAAGGAGTTCGGCCTTGACCGGTCCACGTTTTTTCTTGGCCATTTTCATCAATAAACTTATATTTTGGTGGTAAAGGTTGGCGTTTTTTACGTTCTTTAACAGGTGCTTCGCCAATCATTTGTAACAATTCATTAGGGTCAATACCATCTTGTTCAAGCAAGGTTTTATATTTTTCTAATTTTTCTCTTTTTTCTTGTTGCTGTTTTTCTTCTTCAGCTTTTTGCGCGTAACGCTCATCTAAAATAGCTTTAAGTTTGTTATAGCTATCTTCTATTTGCTCAATAGATAATTCTTTTGTCGCTGCTTTAAGGCTTCTTGCATTTAAAAAAACTTTAATAAAGTCGCTCATATTAATCCCACATTCATTTGATTTTTAATTAGAGAATCAGTTAAATTTTAATTGCTAATTAATTCTTGTCAATTACTCATGTTTATTTAAGGAACTATTTTAAATTATTTAGCGAGATACCCTGTCTTTTTCTTGGTTGAAGGTTCTGTTTTTGTGGGTATAATGTAGATACTAACGCTATATTGTAGAGGAGCGCTGGTCAAAAGTACTACAAAGTGGGGTGACACCTATGACTTTGTATGAAAGGGGCCCGCGCCGAAGCCAATCGTCTCGTCAGCACGGTTTGCTGGTGACGCACTTAATAAGTGTGCCACTGTCATAGTGAATACTATGGAGAGCTACAGAGTGTGGCCTTTATGGTATTCACTCGCTTTGCTCTCTGGATTAAATAACAGAGAATAGATGCAAACAATGTCTTATACAGATTCCTTTCTATCAGTACTACCACCACTTATTGCTTTATTTATTGCTTTAATTACCCGCCGAGTGATAGCCGCTCTAAGCTGTGGCATTGTTGCTGGCGCTTTGCTTATAAGCGAGTTTTCCTTTGTTTCTTCTGCTCAGTACCTAGGTAACTTGACCTTAGGCCTAGTGTGGGGGGATGGTGCGGCTAACAGCTGGAACATTCAAATCATTGTGTTTTTACTATTACTGGGTGCAATGACTAGCTTAATGACCGCCACGGGCTCGACTTTTGCTTTTGCTAATTGGGCAAAGAAACGCATTCAAACACGCCGCCAAGCCACGATGGTCACCGCGCTATTAAGTTTTGTGGTATTTGTGGATGATTACTTCCATAGTTTAGCTGTTGGTAGCGTAACCCGACCACTAACCGACCAAGCAGGTGTATCACGGGCTAAACTAGCTTATCTATTGGATTCTACTGCGGCACCAATGTGTGTACTGATGCCTTTATCCAGCTGGGGGGCTTACATAATTGCCCTCGTTGGCGGAATATTGGTGACTCATGGCATTACTGATATTAGCCCATTAGCGGCCTTTGCTAGCATGGTACCACTCAACTTCTACGCTATTTTTGCTTTGTTGATGGCTTTAACTGTGGCTTATTTTAATATCAACATTGGCCCTATGCATCAGCATGAAAGTGCAGCAGAGCAAGGGCAATTGTTTGACTCGGCCAAAGGAACTCCAGCGGGAAGTATTAGCCATGATTTTGAAGCCGATAATGGTTCACCTTTAGGCTTGGTGCTGCCGATTGCGGTACTCACTGTTGTGACTTTTTCAAGTTTTGTAATTACTGGGGCTTTGGCTCTTGAAGATCAAAGCTTTACTCTGCTTGCTGCTTTAGAAAACACCGATGTGACTATTTCTTTAGTTTATGGTGGCATCGTTGGCTTGCTGATTAGCGTCTTATTCGCTATTCGTCAGCGCTTATCTTTAGCTCAATTAACACAATCTATCTATTTAGGCCTTAAAGCCATGCTGCCAGCAATTGTTATTTTGCTGTTTGCTTGGTCTATCAGTGGAGTAATAGGTGACTTAGAAACCGGTAAATATTTGGCTTCCCAACTCGATGACGCCATTAACCCAGCAATGTTGCCAATGCTTATTTTTGTCTTGGCGGGATTAATGGCGTTTGCTACCGGAACCAGTTGGGGCACTTTTGGTATCATGTTACCGATTGCCGCAGATATGGCCGTTGCCAGCGAAATAAGCTTGATCTTGCCCATGTTATCAGCAGTACTGGCTGGAGCAGTATTTGGTGACCATTGCTCGCCTATTTCAGATACTACAATTTTGTCGTCTACTGGCTCTGGTTGTCATCATATCGATCATGTTGCCACACAGCTACCTTATGCTTTATTGGTTGCGGCAATAAGTATGCTGAGTTACTTAGTGATGGGATTAAGCGGTAGCGTTAGTGCGGCGCTGTCAATTGGCCTTGTCGCATTTGCTATTGTGACTGGCACTTTATACCATCGCCAACAAACGGTAGCAGTGGCACTAAATAACTCGTTATAAGAAAGAGGGGTAAATGGCTTCACTACATTTTAAATATGCAGCAATGAATTCCGGCAAGTCAACTCAGTTGATTCAGGCGCATTTTAACTATCAAGAGCGGGGGATGACCCCTTTAGCACTTATTCCGATGATGGATACCCGCGATGGCGTGGGAGTCATTAAAGCGCGTGTGGGCTTGTCTTTAGAAGCTGAAACTTTTTGTGATAAGCAGGATCTATTTGCCTTAGTAGAAATAAAGCATCTACAACACGCTTTAGATGTAGTGATAGTAGACGAAGGGCAGTTTTTGTCTCGAGCCCAGGTCTACCAGCTTGCACAAGTGGTGGATGATTTACATATTCCGGTCATGGTTTACGGGCTAAAAACGGATTTCCGTGGAGAGCTGTTTGAAGGTGCTTATCATTTGTTATGTTTGGCGGATAAGCTAGAAGAGCTAAAAACGATTTGTTGGTGCGGTAATAAAGGCCATTTTAATGCGCGTATTGATGAGCATAGTCGAGTGCTTAGCGAAGGCCAACAGATTGAAATTGGTGGCAACGATCGCTATGTGTCCTTATGCCGTAAGCACTTCATTCAAGGCAATGCTGGCGAGTAATAATTAGCCATTGAGTTTTTTAAGCGCGTCGTTACAGCGGCGCTCAGCTGACTTTAATTCCATTAAAACCACCTGAATGTCCTCAAGTTGTTGTAGTAAGCTCAGTTTTTTTAGTTTGATATTGTCAATTAAGCTGAGCACCTCTTGGCTAGAGTTCATTTTGGCATCATATAGATCAAACAGTTCTTTTATTTCGCTTAAAGAAAAACCTAGGCGCTTACCTCGTAATACTAGCTTTAAACGTAACTTATCGTGTTTTGAATAAAGACGTTTGCTGCCCATTCGCTTGGGATGTAATAAGCCCTTATCTTCGTAGAAACGAATGCTGCGAGTACTGACGGTAAACTCTTTAGCCAAATCACTAATGGTATAAGGGGTTGGGTTGTTTACCATATTGCCTCTCTGTGCAGTAAAGACTTAACTGAAGAGTGGGGGAATTTACCGGACTGGTCAAGCAACCGGCGAGTAGCCGGTTGCTGGTTTATTTTAGAAACTATGGTTGTATTGCAATGCTGCGATGTAGGCATCGCCTTTTGATACAAACTCCACGCCTTCTTCGTTAAAGCTACCTTCTTTGCCTTGAATGTAAGTAAAGCCGGCATCCAAGCTGCCTTGCTCACTGAGGTGGTAAGTAAAGCCTAAGCCATAGTTGTAACGGTCATTATCTGGAATACTGATGGTCTTATGAGTCCTTGAGGGGCTACGGTCAAAGGCCATTCCTGCACGTAACTCCCATTCAGGGTTGAGGTACCAAGTCGCACCAAACGATACTCGATAAGAATTACTAAACTTTTCATCCTTTTGCATTACGCTGCCGATACCATCGGAGGTAGCATTGATTTCTTGGAAAGTACTCCAGCCTGTCCAAACATAGCTATAGTGAACCGCTACTGCTTGGTTAAGACGGTTGTAACCAGAAAACTCAAAAATATCAGGTAGATTTAATGTTAATTTACCTGGGATCACTTCGCCACCCGTGCCGTAGGGGTTAGTGCTTAGGCCTTCGGGAATGTCGGAATGAAAGTCACCTTTGAATTTGAGGTCAACTTTAGAGCGGTAACTAACACCATAACGGTGATTAGGATTGATTTCCCACATCGCGCCTACGTTCCAGCCATAGCCCCAGCCATCACCTTCTAAGTGGGCGGCATCGCCTGTAGCAGGGAAGGGGCTGTTGCTACCAAAGTTGCGGATTAGCTTGGCGGTGCCGTATACGGCGTTAAGCCCGGCGCCAATACTAAAATGAGAGTTGACGCGGTAGGAGACATTGGGGTTTAAGTTGAGTGTAATTAACTCTGTTTGGCCGGCAATTGGGCCAGCTGCATAATCGTCAGGATACTCGGTGGATAGACCGAAGTTAGAAAACATGCCAACGCCCCAAGCCCATTTGTCATTAATAGGTTGGATGAAATAACCAGCAGGTACCGGTGCTCCGGGTACCACGTCTTCGTTATCTAAGGCTTGATCAAGAGCTCCTACACCAGTATTACCTTTTACGTAAACGTCGGGTTTGATGTAAGTTAAAGCACCGGATACGGCAATGCTGTCAAACATAGCCATGGCAGCAGGGTTACGCGCCAGTACCGATGCATTGTCAGCAATGGCTGCTTCACCAGCAAATGAGCGGCCAAGCCCGGAAGCGGAGTGTTCTACTAGTTGGAAACCTGCAGCGTTTACTTGAGCGGCGGCAAGGGTGGCCGACGCGGTAATAAGCGCGAGTGATAATTTCCTTATTTTCATTATTCCCTCTCTTTTTACGGGTTATGTGGTCGACATTTTATAGGGGTCACAAAGCTGACCTCTGACCAGACTAGGTGTAAAAATTCGTAATGTTAAGCAGTTGTTAATTATTTATTTCAAAAATACGAGCTGTAGCACAAAAGTTAAACAAGTGTTTAATGTTAAAGGATTGGAAATATAGCGGGTTGGGGATAAACATCAAGCGTAGATGTTTAAGTTTTTGAGGTCGATGAGTTAAAAAAGGCCGTTTTGCATAGCAAAGCGGCCTTAAGCTCCGAGTCGCTTAAATCGCTTAAATCGCTTGATTTAGTTCAGCGCTCAGCGAGTGAAGGGTTTTTTCTATGGGCTCTTTCATTTCACCCACCACCACCAAGCTGGCGTTAGCAAGTGGTTCAACCATACCGTGTAAGGTTTTGTCTGAAAAGCTTTGTACGGTCTTTAATTCGGTTGATTTAGGCACGATAAAAACGTTGATGTTAGATCCCATTTTACCTTTCATCACCATGTGCAAGGCTGGGCTTCCTGCATAAGCACAATGATTAACATAAACCACTTTTCCGGGGAGTTGTTCAAAGCTCGCGCCATACCTTGCCAATTTAGCGTTAATGGTTTGTAGACTAGGCTGTTCGTCAACACCACTGGTGTAAGGCATCTCTTCATAGACATGTTGTAGAGCCAATTTTCCCATATCCACAGCCTGTTGCTGTTGCCAATGAAATAAACTCGTGCTTAAGCCTAGAGCAAAAGCAATTGAAGCGGCTATAGCAATATGCCAACGAGATTTTCGGCGGTATTGCTGGCGAGAGTCGTCAAAGCTTTGGCGCAACATTAAGCGCTCTGCTAGGCCATCTGGCGTGTCAACGTTTAGGGCTTGTTCTAACTTATTTTCAAACTGCTGCATATCATCATACAGTTTCTTGTTTTTATTATTACGCCTTGCTTCCTGTAATAGCGCCTCGCTACGATTGCGAGGATTCGTATACAGCTGACGGCGAAACTCTAGCTCATCCATTACTCTGTCCTCGATGTTGATCCTGTTCTAGGGCTTCTTTGAGCTGGTTACGCGCTCTAAAAAGCCGTGTTGTTACGGTGTTCTTATTTAGCCCTAACATTTGTGCAATTTCATCGCCGTTAAAGCCTCCAATAATTTGCAGTAGTAAAGGTTCTTTGTATTCAGGTGCAAGCTTATCTATTTTTCGTCTAAGCCATTCATTTTCAATTTGCTGCTCATTACTATGTGCGTTCATATCGGGCACTGAATGATCGTCGATATCGACTAGATCGAATTGTTTGCGCTCAAACCGTCGGGCATTTTCACGCCGAAGAATGGTAATTAACCATGCCTTGGCCGCTTTATCGTCTTTTAGTTGCTCAAGAGAGCGCCACGCTCTTAAAAACGTTTCCTGAACGATGTCTTCGGCGACGTGTTTATCTTTCACTAGCCAATAGGCGTAGCGGTAAATGTCCCGATGGTAAGCCTGTACTAAGGCCTTATAACGTGTTTGTTTTGCTTCCATACTCGACTTGACCGAGTGACTGGACTTTTTCTTTCGAAAAAAATCGACAAGCATGTTATTTCCTAGATAAATCCATTAAAGCTAATCTATTATGACAAGTGTCAAGGTGACTGAGCTAAGGTTATGCTACACAATAGTTCTAATTATGCTTTAGTTCCGTGACAAAGGTATAACTAAAGTTTGCTGTAGATTTAAGGAAAGTTGATGAAAACGAAGTTAGAAGAATCTAAAACTTGCTGCTGTGTGGATGTAGGGGCTGTGATCGACGGTGAAGAGCGTAGTGCTCAAATTGAAGAGTTATTTGCCGATCAAACGTTGGCGGAAGCGCGCCTAGCTGAGCTAACTGCCAAAGCACGCAAAACAGAATCTGATCCTTGTGAGGTTGACAGTGAAATCAGTGCTGTAGAAGGTGGGGTAAAACTAACGGCTGCTTTCACCTTCTGTTGTCAGGCGGAAAGCCTAATTTTTCAACTAGGCCTTAACCGCTGAGTTTATTAGGGCTTGTTGATCTTTCGAGATGTTTTTTGCAGCAGTTTGTGGTTTTTTTATACAATGCAGAGGCTTTGAAATGTAGTTATTCTACCTGATAAGCCGATAGCCTAGTAGAAAGACTCCACAAATGTTGCCCAAAGGGTTCGGCAAATGCGTTTTACTCTTTGTTGAGAGGTATTTTGCTTAGAATGCTAGGCTACAAACCTCTCGCCGCGATTAAAACGCTTTTATCACGAACAAAAATTTACCGCGAAAGGTCAACAGGCCCTAGGGATTAAGCGAGGACAAGCTAAGCTGTTCTCGCTGTGTTGTTTGCTCTGTTTCACGCTTGTAGGTTAGGCAAGCTTGATAAAACTCATTCAAATCTAATTGCTGAGGGGCGTTCGCCCAGTTTTCTGCAGTAATTTTCTTGACTAAGCTTCGCCACTGGCTGGCAGCTTGCTGTTGGTTCACCCAGTGTGTTAGTGCTTGCTCAGCCTGCTGGCTAGCTCCCCGCTTACAAGCGTCGGCAAACTGTTGCCAATAGTCGGGTTGGGTCAATTTGTTTGCTTGCGCTGCAATGCCGCTAGCCTTTATTGTTGGGCGTTGCTGGGTTTGGCGAACAAACCAGACGAATGCCGCCAAGGTGCATAACCAAGCTAGGCCAAAGAACCAAGTTAACCACCCACTGCTAGTGCTTGATGATGCTGGCTGAGCATTGTTGGGTGATGATGGTGTGATTGGGCTTAGCGCCTGATTGACCGGCGCTGGCACGACAGAAATTTGCCTCGCTTTCAATTCTGCAGTGGCTAGTTGATCGCTTTCTAAGTTCCACCAAGGGATAGACCAAGCGGGGAGGCTTAATTCACCAGTAGTCACGGGGATTAGGGCTACATTTAAGCTACGCTGGGCAAATACAATTCCGTCTTTCACAATCGTTCTATCTTGGTAAGGTTCGGGATACATTCGGAAATCGGGGCCATAATTGATATTAATCTCAGGAAGTTGCTCTTCGGTGATACCGGCAATAGTGAGAGTAATAATACGCGTAAAGGCCTGACCCTGCTGATAGTCACTTTGCAGAGGTTGAAGTTCCTCATTAAGCAATAAATCTGTTGATGGTAGCCAACTTCCGGGGAAGTCGGCTGGTGGCGCTTTGACTGTTAATGCCAGCGTTTGCGCTGCAATGTCTATCGGCCGAGCTCGATGATTGATGTCGTTGGCTAGGCCGCTCAAGCGGGGGCCTCTAACTTCATATGCACCTGCTTTTTTTGGGGTAATCAGCCACCGACGGATGAGGGTTCGGTAGCGTTTACCGTCAACAATCTCAATGTCTTGCTGGTCATCGCCTAGCTTTTCTATTTTTGCATCCAGCATGTTAGGGGCAAAAATATTGGCCTGATCTAGACTGTTTGCCACCCAAATTTTAGCTGTAAAGGTAACTGGTTGGCCCAAATACACTTCGGCGCTATCTAAACTCACTTCCATACGGACTTGATCTTTACTCGGTTCAATGGCTTCGATCTTCTTGGCTTTTAGATGGATGGGCTGGGTACTTTGACCACCGATGTTAAACGACGGGATCAGATAATTGCCTGCTTCACGTACTAGCAAGGTCGTAGTCCAACGGGTTTGGGTTGATGATTGACCATTGATACTGGTGTGCTGACGCGCGGTAGAGGTACCGCCTACAACGAATTTTTGTCTTAATAGTACTGAAGGATCAAACTCGCTACTCGGTAGTGTGTCGTCTGCAACAATTTCTAAGGTAAAAGCTTGCTCTACTGCGACAGGGTTTTGGCTAACTGTAGCGATCACTTTGGTGGTTGCGTAACTACTGAAGCTAAGTAATAGCATGAAACATAAACTAAGTGCTTTCACTTACCAATTCTCCTGATTATTGGGCTGACGACGGCGTTTTTGATATTCAAGGTACATCTTATTACGTAACAACAAACTGGGGTCATTGGGTAGCTCTTCTAGCCATTGTTGTAGCTCTTGTTGTTGCTCTGGGTCGTTGGGTGAGTGGCTAACAGCGGTGTTTTGCTGGTTGTCTTGTTGCTCATCCTGCGTTTGTTCAGCTTGAGCTTGTTGCTGTTGAGTTTGTTGTTCCGCTTGCTGTTGCTCTGCTTGTTGGGCGTCGTTGTTTTTCTGCGGGTCTTGTTGGGCAGACTGATCTGATTGCTCAGATTGTTCTGACTGCTCCGATTGCTTCGAGTCTTGTTGTTGCCCAGATTGTTCAGCTTGCTCACCGGATTGCGATGATTGATCATTGCTTTGCTGTTGCTGTTGCTGTTGCTGTTGCTGTTGCTGTTGCTGTTGCTGTTGCTGTTGCTGTTGCTGTTGCTGTTGCTGTTGCTGTTGCTGTTGCTGTTGCTGTTGCTGTTGCTGTTGCTCTAGCAGTTTCTCAACAAGCTGCTTGTTATGTTCGGCTTCGGCAAAGTCTGGCTGTTGATTTAAGGCTTGCTGGTAGGCCTCTATCGCTGGCTGATATTCACCTTGCTGAGCTAGTGCGTTGGCTTGGTTATACCAAGCGGTCGCGGAGCTATCTTGGGAATAAAGCTGTTGAGCTTTTTTATAGTCGCCAGCTTTATAGTAAGCAGCGGCTTGCCAATTCGGGTCTTTAAACAGCTTTGCGGCTCGCTGGTAGTCTTGCTGCTGCCAGGCTTGCTCTGCCTGCTGCGCTTGGTTTTGCCATAAATTGGCGCTAGCGGGGTGGCTTGAACCGAGTAGTGGCAGGCTGCATAGCAACATCACTAAATCGCCGCGGCGTAATTGCAACAGCATTAGTAATATGATCAGCGGCAGTAGCAGGTAGCCGATGTCTTTTCTTGCTTCTGCTTGCTGGCTTTGCGCTGTTGAATCTTCAACAGAGTGGTTACGCAGTGAAGCGAGCTTTTCAATATCGCTATTATCCGCGCTTAAGCGCTGACAGATGCCGCCGCTTTGCTGGCAAAGGGGCTGAATATTATCGACATCCAGTTTAGCGATAACAATGCTACCAGTTTGGTCTTTTAACATGCTACCGTCTTCCAATGGGATTGGTGCGCCTTCCTCACTACCTATGGCTAACATTGAAAAACGTAGCTTATGTTGCCGCAGGCTAGCCAAGCTCAAGGGAAGTTGTTCTGCCGAGATACCATCACCAATCAAAATGATGTCGCCCTCGGCGTAGCCCGCTTGTTTAATCAGTTCAGCAGCCTTATCTATAGCTAGATTTAATGCCGAGCCGTGAACGGGCATTAATTCAGGCTTAAGGTGAGGCACCAAATTAGCCAAGGTATTGCTATCGCTGCTTAAGGGGCTGAGTACAAAGGCGTCTCCGGCGTAAGCTATTAGAGCTGTTTCACCGTCCTTCCATTGGGCCAATAAGTCTAATGCTTTATATTTGGCTAACTCAACGCGATCCGGTTTAAGATCTTGGGCGCGCATCGAGTAGGACATGTCCATAATCAGTACTCGGGCGCTGCCTTCACGAAATACCGGTACGTTGTCACTAAGTATACTGGGGCCACTTAAGGCGATAATGATTAAGCTGAATAATAGTGCCAGTGGCCACTGCGTACGACTGCTTTGAGTTTCTGAATTGACTAAATACTTGGCGATGGCTGGCTTTAATAATTGCGACCACGCTGATTTTTCATGTTGTTGCTTTTTAATCAGTAGCAGCAACAGCAGTGGGCTAAGTAATAGCCACTCTGGGCGTAGTAAACTAAGGCCTAACATTAACTATGCTCCTTGATAAAACGCTGAGCTAACAAAGGTTTGGCTAACATGACTAACATCACTAGAGCCGCTAGAGCCAGCGGCCAGTAATACAGCTCGTGCTGCGGACGATAAAATTGTTGGGCTTGAGTGATGGGGTTGAGAGCATTGATCTCTTGATAGATCTGCGCTAATTCTTCGGTGTTTCTAGCACGGTAATATTGGCCGCCGGTTAAGCCGGCAATCTGCTTAAGGCTAGCTTCGTCTAAATCCTGCGAAGGGTTAATCTTGCGTTTGCCAAATAAGGTTTGCTGGTACAGTTCGTCGGCACCTACCCCAATGGTATATATCACCACCTGATTTTTGGCTGCCATTTCGGCAGCTTGCATCGGCTCTACCGTGCCAGAGGTGTTTTGCCCGTCGGTTAACAAGATTAATATACGTTGCTCGGCAGGGTGGTTCATAAGCTGTTTAATGCCCAAGCCGATGCCTTCACCAATCGCGGTTCTATCACCCACTAAGCCATGAACCAACTCATTTATCTGCACCAGCAAGCTATCTAAGTCGAAACTCAGGGGGCTGGCTAAATAGGCGTGGTCGGCAAATAAAATCATCCCTAGGCGGTCGCCGCGGCGCTGTTCAATGAAATCTGCGAGTAGCGATTTTAACGCGGTTAAACGGTCTACCGCTTCACCGTGCAACTGCATGTCTTTGATTTGCATGCTTCCCGACATATCAACAGACAACAGCACGTCACGCCCTTGTTCGTCGATGCCTTGTAATTGCTCGTCTAACCAGACGGGTCTAGCTAGGGCACATACGCAGAGCAACCATACTAGCCACTGAAGGCTCTGCTTCAGCCGATTATCGCTCTGTTCTACAGCAGGTTGGGCTTGGCTAAAAGGCAGGCTGCTATTGAACAACAGCTCTGGCTGTGTTGCTTGCTTATGACTATAGCGTTCCACTAGCCATAACAAGGGGACCGCTAAAAATACATAGGGCCAAACAAACTCAAACATTTTGTTCCCCTTGTGCTGAATTATCACTAGCGTTGAGGCCTTTGAGGCTAAACAGTGTCGCTAAAGTGAGGGGAGCTCGACAGCGCTTTATCCATTGCTCGGCCATGTCGCGGCAAGCAAGACTATCGCTAGAGGGGGTTGCTGCATATAAACTTTGTTGCCACTGCACGCTTAACTCTAGAAAGCTGCCCGAAGGCATTTTGACGGTGCTGTCGAGAAAGGCTAACCACGCGTCACCACTCAGTGAGGCGACTTGCTGGCGTGGGTAATAGCTCAGTGCCAGTCGTTTAATTAACTGATTTAGCTCGGCAAGGCTCAGCTCTGCTTGCTTTAGTTGAGCCATTGCTTCACGACGCGGTTGGTTTAGCCGCCAGTAGCGCCATACAATAAAGAGCGCTAGCAGCAGAAGTAAGATCATTAAGCCAGCCAGTAACCACCACCCCAGAGCGGGTAGGGCGCTTTCAAACCCTGTGGGTAAAATAATATCGTTTAAATCTGCTAGGGGATTAGTTTGCTCAGGCATAGTCCTGCCACTCTAAGGCTGTCGAGAAATGCTGATGGGGAATTCGAGCTTGTTGCAACATTCGCTCGATATTGTGCTGACGTTGTTCAGCTAAGTGCTTAAACTGCTGGCGAAATGCCTTATTACTCGGGTTGATATAGGCTTGTTGAGAGCCGTCACTTACCGCTAACTGCTGGGCATTATGAGCTTTAGGCAGCTGTTGCTCTAGCGGGTCGCTGATTTGCCATGCAAACACTTGATTATGCTGTGATAGGCGTTGCAGATGCAGCGCCGCATCAGCATCAAAGTGATAAAAGTCGCTAATTAAGTGCACTTGGTAGCCCGTTTTGACTAATTGATTCAAATTAGCCAAGCTATTACTGGGCGAGCATATTGGTAGCGACTTTTCGGTTAAGCGTTGAAATTGTTGATTATGTTGTTCCACAATACTGTGCAATTGGGTAAGCCAGTGGGTTTTGCTAGCGGCGGGCTTTTGGTTATGAGCCTGTTCACCTAAATGTAAGGTTAAGGCAACTCGCTCACCTAATTGTTGGGCATTCCAACCTAAACAAGCCGCGAGTTCGCTGGCAAATACCGACTTAAGCTTATCGCCACTACCAAAATACATGGAATGGGAAAGGTCGAGAAAGATAAACACAGGGTGTTCACGGTCTTCTCTGAACAACTTGGTATGGGTTTTTCCGGTACGGGCGGTGACTCGCCAGTCGATGCAGCGTATATCATCTCCCGCTTGATAATGCCTCACTTCATCAAACTCCATCCCTCGGCCGCGCACTTTACTCAAGCGATTGCCATGACGACTACTGGTGAGTTGTCGCCATGGTGGCATATTTAGATAAATAGCTTTGGCCTCGATGAGCTGCTCAATGCTTAAATTAACCGGAGAAAAACGGGTAATTTTATTCATTAGGCAAAGGCTACCAACTCTAGCAAACGTTTAATTACGGCATCAGCTTCAATGCCTTTGGCTTGGGCTTGATAACTGAGTAACAAGCGATGTCGCAGGACCGGGTAAGCCAAAAGTTGAATATCTTCCGGACTGACAAAGTCTCTGTCGTCTAACCAAGCTTTGGCTCGCGCCGCTCGGGCTAAGGCAATGCTGGCACGCGGACTAGCTCCAAATTCTAACCACTGACTAAATTCGTCGGTATAGCGCTGTGGCTCGCGGGTGGCGACCACTAAATCCACAATGTATTGGTTGAGTTGCGGGGCAATATGCACTTCCATAATGGCGCGACGTAGGGCAAATAATTTTTGCTGGCTAAGTGGCTCAGGTTGGCGTAAATGCACTTGTTTGGCTTCACGCTCGGTTAATTGCAAGATTTTAAGCTCGTTTTCTGCGTCTGGGTAAGACAGACATAACTTAAACATAAAACGGTCGAGTTGTGCTTCAGGTAACGGATAGGTGCCTTCTTGTTCGATGGGGTTTTGCGTGGCCATCACCATAAACAGTTTCGGTAAGGCGTAGCTGTTACTGCCAACGGTGATTTGTTGTTCGGCCATGGCTTCTAACAGCGCCGACTGAACCTTAGCCGGAGCGCGGTTGATTTCATCAGCTAATACCAAGTTATGGAAAATGGGCCCCTTTTGAAAACTAAAGCTGGCAGTTTCTGGGTGAAATATGTCAGTGCCCGTCAAATCTGCTGGTAGTAGATCGGGGGTAAATTGGACGCGATGAAAATCACCTTCTATACATTCAGATAAAGCCTTTACCGCTCGAGTTTTGGCTAATCCCGGTGGCCCTTCTACGAGGATGTGTCCGTCAGACAATAATGCGATAAGTAATTGATCAATAAATTCAGCTTGGCCAACAATGCTTTGATTTAAATAATCTCTAATGGCCGATAAGGTGTTATTACTCATTTTTTCCTCTGAAATGGATACCGCAAGCAGCGATAATAAAACACTCTTTGGCGCGGCTCAAAAATTTCCTTTAAATTTGATGGTTTAAAGCTGGTTTTAATCACTTGTTTGAAATTTGTAAATAAATGGTTAATATAGGTGAGCGAGGTCTGACCTCTTAATTGGTTAAGGATATAGTGAATGCATCAACAACAATCGTTACAAACTAGCAGCGGCGCACGAATAGCGGTGGTCGCTGGTTTGCGTACACCTTTTGCTCGTCAGGCGAGTGCCTATCATGGCGTTCCGGCGGTTGATTTAGGCAAGATGGTGGTGAATGAACTGATCAAGCGTGTCGACCTCGACGTAACAGAAATTCAGCAGTTGGTGTTTGGTCAAGTAGTGCAAATGCCTGTGGCACCCAACATTGCGCGAGAAATTGTTTTAGGGACACCTTTAGATGTGACCACTGATGCTTATAGTATTTCTCGAGCTTGTGCCACTAGCTTTCAAGCTGCGGTAAACATTACCGAGTCGATTATGGCTGGCACTATTGATTGTGGTATTGCTGGTGGCGCGGATTCGTCTTCAGTATTACCGATAGGGGTAAGTAAAAAACTCGCTCGAAGCCTGCTAGACCTATCTAAGGCGCGCAGCTTAGGGCAACGTTGGAGCATCATCAAGCAGCTGCGAATTAAAGATTTAGCACCAGTGCCGCCAGCCGTCGCCGAATACTCAACCGGTATTTCCATGGGCCAAACCGCGGAGCAAATGGCCAAGACCCATGGCATTAAGCGAGAAGAACAAGATAAACTGGCGGTGCGTTCTCATCATTTGGCCCACCAAGCTTGGGAAGAGGGCAAATTAGCTGCCGAAGTGATGACGGCTTATCCTGAGCCCTATCGCCATTCTATCAGTCGTGATAATAATGTCCGGGGTGATTCTAGCATTGATAAACTCGCCAAGCTAAAACCGGTATTTGATCGCAAGCATGGTTCGGTTACTGCGGCTAATGCCACTCCCTTAACCGATGGTGCGGCGGCAGTCATGCTGATGCGTGAAGATAAAGCTAAAGCCTTGGGGTTGCCGATTTTGGGTTATATCAAGAGTTACGCCTTTGCCGGTATTGATGTTTGGCAAGATATGTTAATGGGCCCCTCTTATGCCACACCAATCGCTTTGGATAGAGCGGGCATTAGCTTGCAAGATATTGATTTAATTGAAATGCACGAAGCTTTTGCCGCGCAAACTTTAGCCAATATCAAGATGTTTGCCAGTGATGAATTTGCTCGCTCGATTGGTCGCGATAAAGCGCTGGGTGAAATTGATATGGAGAAATTCAACGTAATGGGCAGTTCGATTGCTTATGGTCACCCCTTTGCGGCAACGGGGGCGCGAATGATTACCCAAATGCTCAATGAGTTACGCCGTCGTGGTGGTGGTTTAGGTTTAACAACCGCTTGTGCCGCTGGTGGCCTAGGGGCAGCAATGGTGTTGGAGGTAGAGTAATGAAACAACAAACATTTAGCCTAAATATTGAGCAGAATATTGCCTTATTAAAAATGGATGTGGTTGGCGAGGGCATGAACACCCTCAAGGCTGAGTTTGGCCCAGAGTTGGACGCAATCCTTGATGAGCTTTCTCAGCAATCTCAACTACAAGGTTTGGTGGTGTATAGCGGTAAAGCGGATTCGTTTGTTGCCGGAGCCGATATCGCCATGCTTGATGCTTGCGAGACAGCGGCTGATGCTCAGCAATTATCGCAACAGGGACATAAAGTTTTTTCCCGTTTAGCTAGCCTGCCGTTTCCGGTAATTGCGGCGATTCACGGACCATGCTTAGGCGGCGGCTTAGAGCTGGCTTTGGCTTGTGATTATCGAGTATGTAGCGATCACGATAAAACCAGTTTGGGTTTACCCGAGGTTCAATTGGGCTTGTTGCCTGGTGGTGGTGGGACTCAGCGTTTAGCCAAGTTGGTGGGTTTGCAAAAAGCCTTAGAGATGATGCTAACCGGTAAACAGCTCAGAGCGAAACAAGCGCTTAAGAGTGGCTTGGTGGATGAAATGGTGCCCAACAGCGTATTGCTAGAAGTCGCTAAGAAGTATGCAGGAAAAGCCAAGCGCAAGCCTAAGCCAAAGTTATCGACCATCTCTAAGTTATTGGAAGCTAATGCTCTTGGGCGCAATATTTTGTTTAGTCAGGTAACAAAACAAACCTTGAGTAAAACTCGAGGCAACTATCCTGCACCGATGGAAATTATAGCCTGTGTTAAAGCGGGGGTAGAGAAAAACAGCGAAGCGGCGTACCTAGAAGAAGCAGAACGTTTTTCTAAGCTTGTAAAAAGCCCTGAGTCTGCGTCCTTACGTGGCTTATTTTTTGCCTCTAATGAGCTTAAGAAAGAAAGCTTATTTGAGGGTGTTGAACCGAGAAAAATGAAGCAGGTAGCAGTATTGGGTGGCGGTTTAATGGGCGCAGGGATTGCCTTTGTGTCGGCAACTAAGGCTAAGGCACAGGTTCGCATTAAAGATATCAGTGAAAAAGGCGTGCTGGGCGGGCTAAATTACGCCTACAAATTGTTAGATAAAAAGCGCAAAAGACGGTTTATTTCGCATGCTCAATTACAACAACAAATGAATAACATCACCGGCTGTACCGATTTCTCTGGCATGAAAAATAGCCAGATAGTGGTTGAGGCGGTTTTTGAAGATTTGGCGCTGAAGCAGCAAATGGTGGCAGATATAGAAGCCCATTGTAATCAGCAGACCATTTTTGCTAGCAATACTTCTTCATTACCCATTGCACAAATTGCGGCTAAGGCCGAACGCCCTGAGCAGGTAATTGGTTTGCATTATTTTAGCCCGGTAGAAAAAATGCCTTTGGCTGAAATAATTCCGCATGCCGGCACCAATCAACAAACCATTGCCGATACCGTTGAATTTGCTCGTAAGCAAGGCAAAACAGCGATTGTCGTGAAGGATGGAGCGGGCTTTTACGTTAACCGCATTTTGGCGCCGTATATGAATGAAGCGGCGATTTTGTTACTGGAAGGACAAAGTGTAGAGCATTTAGACAAAACCCTGCTTGACTATGGTTTCCCTGTAGGGCCTATGACCTTATTAGACGAGGTGGGAATTGACGTAGGCGCTAAAATTGCGCCTATCTTGGAGGCGGAATTAGGTGATCGCTTTAAAGCCCCAGAAGCCTTTAGTAAGTTAATTGACGATAAGCGCTTGGGTAAGAAAAATGGCCGCGGTTTTTATCTTTACCAGGGTAACAAGGGCAGATCCAAAAAAGTGGATTTGCAAGTGTATTCGGTACTTGGGGTTAAACCCGGTAACCCAATGGACACCGAACAATTAGCTAAACGCTGTGTCTATATGATGTTGAATGAAGCGGCGCGCTGTTTAGATGAAGGAGTGATTAACAGTGCTCGAGATGGTGATTTAGGGGCGATTTTTGGCATTGGTTTTCCTCCATTCTTGGGCGGGCCGTTCCGCGCTATGGATAAAATAGGTTTATCCCATTTAGTTGAAGAACTGCATGAAATGGCCACTCTTTATGGGGAGCGCTTTGAGCCTTGCCAAGCACTTAAGCAAATGGCTGAGAAGAAGCAGAGCTACTACAGTTAGGTTAATTAGGGAAAAAATAAGGGCAAAACGGCCCTTATTTTTCCCTGAGATTAGCGTGTTATTGATGATAATAGCGCAGGATTAATGACTAAGTTTCTTACACCGTGGGCATGGTCTTCTTCAAACACATTGCCTTCACACCATTTGCTGACGGTATTGATGTTCACTTTAGCGACTTGTGGGCGAACGCTCCAAGAGACTTGAAAGGGCGAGCCTGTTTCGTTGTAACCCGGTCCGGTAGTAGAGCCTGCATATTGTATCGCGTCGCCAGTGTTGCCCGGAATGTTTAAAGCTTGTTGGAAGCCGTTGACCATTCCGTATTGAGTTAAGTCAATGAAATCTTCAGCGTGTTCGTCATTGACTAAGACAAAAACTTGGGTTTCAACTCGTAGTTGAGGGTTATTAATTGCCTTGCTCAAACACGAACCTAAGCTAGGACCGGGGGAGACTTGAGCGCTAGAGTGCACATAGTGAAGCTCGATGGTATCTCCAGGGTAGAGGCTACCGTGTTTACTAGGGCAAATTTCGTGATCGACCGGAGCAAGCTCCGCCTTGTTTAAGTGGCCACTGTACTGGTAGCCGCTTTGATAACCGTGGCCATCGCCATTGCCAGCATATAGGGTAAATTCCCCGCCTTTATGCTCAGCATTTTTGTGAAAGTGAATATTACACAAGTTCATTTGGGGATAGGCTGGCGCTTGATTGAAGGCGATGGTATTGGTCCCCTGTACTAAATCAATGTCTCTTGGTGATTGAGGGCCAAAGCCTTGGTTTTCGGTATTTATCGCTAGGTTTTGGCGTTGCTGTGCGATCACTTTATCTGACACCGCGTGATGGGGTGTATTGTGCTCGGTGTTAGCACTTGCATTGAGTGTTAGCATAGCTGTAGCACTTAAAACTAAGAGCCGATGTTTGTTCATGAGTTAACTCCTATTTATCTCATTTGGGAGACACGACAAAGGGGGCGAGCGAAGTTGCTCGCAATAGCACGACAAGACCATGGAACGGTAATGCCGACAGTTCAGTGGAACCCTTTCAAGGGGATAGTTGGCGGCAAAATACATTTTAGTGATGATGTTTTCATTAAAAAAATGGTGATAAATCAATATCACTGCGCTTGATCAATTTTAGTTATGAAAAATTGCGCTTGGCATTTTCGCTAGCGCTTTTGCTTTCTGCTAGAATTTGCCGCTGCTTATGAGAATGATTTGTGTGATTACGATGTTGTTACTGCTGTTGTTAAGCTTAGTGTGTGCTTTTTGGTGTTATGTTGAGGCCTATAAGTTTGCTCTGCCTGCTAGGCGTTGGGCTCTGTTAGGATTACTGTTTGGCCCTTTGTGTATGCCTTTGCTATGGACTCATCAGCAATTGAATTTAAAGCGTTATCAGGGCGTTAACGACGGCCGACTCAAAGCCTAAGTTTGCTGCCGTTAGTTGTAGCTATATAGGGCCGCGTCGGTGACAAAATCACTACGGCTCTCGATGTAACTCACTGTTTCAAGGTGGTGAGTATTTAGCGGTACGTTGCACGGATGGCTGCTGCCATGATTGTAAACAATAATACGGTCGCGACGTTTGCTTTTTAAACTCATCATAAACCTAACTAAGTCGTGACGTTCTAATCGTTCAATGCACTCTGCGGCGCGTTGGCGTTGGTCAAAGCTTAAGTCTTTATTGCCGATACTGACCCAAAAGCGTTGGGCGCGGGTGCGCATATTACTTTCGGGTTCCAATATTTGTGCCACTAAACCTTGTTTGCTTTGTTGCCACTGCGCTTCGCTTAATTCAAACATTAATACTGGGAAGTCGTCTAAAAAGTCATTAATGGCATCGAAGAGCATTTGTGGTTGGCCATGGGGTGACTGTACATAAAAGATAATTCCAGGATGGCGATTTAGCGGTAAATTGCCAGTGCCAACGATATAGCCTAATTGCTGTTTTGTGCGTAATTCATTGAAGAAACTAGACGTCATAATGTGATTACTAAGCGTAAATAGAGCAATGTTCTCTGGGCTTAAATCAGTGCTCTGGTAGTAAACCATCATTGCTGAGTCGTTTTGTTGAGACTGCACTTCGTAAAGTAAACTACCTTGGTTTTTTATACTGATAAGCTTTCTTGGCGTCTCTTTAGAAGGGGTGGAGGTGGGTGCCATTTCTTGCTGAATATAGTCACCAAGCACAACTATATCTGACTCTGTCCAGTTACCGTAGGCGAGCATTTCTACGTGAATGGTTTTGTATAAGTTTTCCACAAAACTAGGTAAATCTTCTAGGCTTATCTGTTCAAGCTCCGCCAATAGTTCGCGAGGCGGTGGATTATTGGGTTGTAATAATGAGGTGAGTTCGCCAAATAATTGGGAAATAGGTTTTACTTGCATTTGGTTATGCCAGTGTTTTGCCAATTGCTGTTTAATGATGGCAAAGCGTTTGGCTTCAAAATGTCCTAATAAGCGATTCCCTATGATCATTTTTAACAGTAGGATTTGCTTATCACTAAAGCCCGAAAGGTGCAGGGTATAGCCGCCTTGGTGGGCATATAGTTGGTAAGACATACCGGCAATTTCAGCTTGATAAGTCATTTCGCTCAGGTGATCTAACATCAGCTCTACCATCAGCCGAGTACACACAATGTTACGCACAGAGGCCACGGCATGTGCAGAATCTACCGATACATATAAATGGCCTTTGGGAACCTTAAATTCGGATTCATTACTAAACCAAAGACGAAACCCTGGCTTATCTAGTAATAAGCGTGGCTGGGCTGGTTGATTGTCAGTGTCAACTAGACTGCTTGCTTCGGTGTCTAGTGCCAGAAAAGGGTTGGCATTCGGCAAGTTTAAGCCTTCAATTTTACAGGGTTGTAGCCAGCGTTGGATACGTTCTGGCTCAATGTTTTTGACCGAGTAAGGGGTGTGATACCACTTGGCTTTTCTATCAGTTTTAAGTTTTGGTGACACTAAGCTGATGCGCATCCGCTCGGGGCTGATTTGTTGCAGGCATTGCTCGATTAGGCTTTGGTCAAACTGCTGCATAGCATAGTCACCAAAGATGAAATCTTCTACAGGATAGTGCTGAAGGTTAAGTGATAAATGTGAGACTAAGTCTATGGCGCGAGACTTTTCTTGATAGAGAAAAGCCCGTTCAAATACTTGTTGTTTTTCCCGATAGCGCCAAGCTTGCACTCCTTGCTCGCGAATTAAAGCAATGTAACTAAAGCTAACCGCAATAATCTCATCGACTTTGCTTAAGCCTTCATCGGTAAGAGAATAGCTGAGGGTGAAGTCTTTAAAGTTACTGCCACTGATGCCACCGCCCGCCGCCATAGAATTGATTAAACCCGCATGACGTAATAGCGCGACTAAACTCCCTGGCCCCTCATAGCCTAAAAGGTGAGCAATGTAGGTTAAGGGTTTTTGCCGATACAGAGCATCGGTATTGTCGAAGCCAAACGTCAGGGTAAGCTTTTTTAAGTCTTTAACTGGTTGAATATGACACTCTAAGGCTAAATGCTCGGTTAAATACAGTGGCGGTAGTTTTACGGTTGGTTGAGAGACACAAGGCACTGCTTCAAACAAGCGTCGAACATGGGCTTCTTGTAAATCTAATGGCTTTTCACTGAGCAGCACCAAGGACATCAAATCGGCAGAATATTGCTGTTGGTAGAACTGGATTAAGTCATCGCGAATACTCGCGCCTTGCTGGTCACTTAAAGTATCTAAGTTACCCACAGAAAATTGGCTAAACGGGTGGGCAGGGTTAACGGTTTCTTTATGTACTTGATAGATGCGCCGTACATCATCCTTTAATTTTAGTTGATATTCTGAGTTAACCGCTTGGCGTTCGCGCTCTATTAGCTCGGGATTAAAGCAAGGGCAGATGAAAAATTGGCTAAAGCGATCTAGCGCCTCGTCAAACCAACGATTCTCTATATCAAAATAATAATTAGTATACTCGGTACCCGTCCATGCGTTGTTACTACCGCCATGACGATTGATAAAACTTTGGTATTCACCGGGTACAGGGTAAGAGTCGGTACCTAAAAACAGCATATGTTCTAAAAAGTGGGCAAGGCCTTCGCGCCCTTTAGGATCGTTGAAATGACCAACCTTGACCGCTAGTGAGGCTGCTGATTTTTGCGCATCAGGATCTTGAATTAACAATACTTTAAGGCCATTGTCTAATATGATATGGCGGTAGTGTTTCGGATCATTTGGGCTGACTCGCAAGACGGATTCCTTATTTGCGCTGGTAGTATGATTATCATTCGCTTGCACAGGTCTTGCAAACTCTGATGGATGTTTTGTGGCATATCAATTAAATTAGCAGCCAAAATTTGTAAGCTTGAGCGTTTAGCCATCGCTTTTTATTGAAGAAGAGCCCTTTATGCAAGTATATATCATGCGTCATGGTGAAGCAGAAATGTTTGCTGCCAGTGACAGTGAGCGAGCACTAAACCAGCAAGGTATTAACGAAGTGACCAAGATGGGACAGTTTTTGAGAACAAAAATTGTCCATCTGGATTACTTACTGGTAAGCCCTTATTTACGGGCTCAACAAACGTGGCAATGTTTATCCAGCTTATTGCCTGAACCCAATCAAACCATAGAACTTAAAGAATTAAGTCCTTCGGGCGATGAGCAGGCAGTAGTGGCACTGATTAAAGAATTGGCTATAGAGAAGCCTGCGGCTTCGGTATTGGTGATTTCTCATTTGCCGCTAGTGGGCTTTTTGGTTGATGGTTTGGTGCCTGAAGTGGGGGCCCCTTTATTTAGTACCGCTGCAGTTGCTGAACTAAAAATTGCTCAAGAAAACAGCTTGTTATTATTGCAGCATCCAGTAAGCCTTAGTTAAATTAGATTAATTGTCTGGTTTTTTGTTTAGAGCTTGGATTTTTAGTCTTTTTGTTAAAAGTTCTTAGTTTTTTGTGCTTTTGCGATCATCTTCGCGAAACCATCATTTAACTTCAAGTTTGTTGGAAATCGTCGGGTTCTATTTGTAATATTCATATTGTCAGAATTATGTAGTGGACAAAAAGATGAAGATATTTTCTCGTTATTCTCCAGTAAAAATAGCCCGATACGTTAAAGCGTTTTTTAAAGGACGTTTATACATTAAAGGGAGAGGGGCGTATGAATTTAACAACGGAAAATTAATCACATTGCCTAATCATAAAACCACTAAGCACCGGCAAACCGTGGCGGAAGTGAATCAACAAATCGATCAGTTTAAAAATAAAGCCGCTTAGATAATGCGCTAGCGTTGATAAAAACCACTCTTAAGGAGTGGTTTTTTAGTTTGGAGAGTTAATTAATACTAGCAGGGCACTTGAACCGCCGTAGATTTTTGGGGCTTGATGAAATGCTAACACTTCAGGGTGTTGCGCTAGCCATTGAGGTACTTTGGTTTTTAATACTTGCTGGCCATGACCATGCATGATTGACGCTACATGGTAATGCTGCTGTTTACATTCAACGATTAAGGCGGCTATCTCTTGCTTGGCTTGCAATTGGCTTAAGCCGTGTAGGTCCAACATAATCTCTGGATCATAATCGCCGCGCCGCAGCTTTTTAAGCTCGTAAGGATCGCACTGTTCACTTTGCCAGCGCATAGGCCCTTCTGCTGGTAACAGTGGATGATACTCATCAGAAAAGAAGAACTGGTGATTAATTAGTACAGCGCGCTGTTGTTTTTCCCTTTGTTGGCTTTTTTTCTTGATTCGAATAGGCTCAGGACTTATTTTATCTTGTTTTATCTGGCGAACGCCTTGAAGCGCTTGTTTAAAAGCCGCAAAATCTTCGTCAGTAGGTTTTTTCATCTTATTTATCAGTTGTGCCAGAAGCCATTAATGGGTGATTGTACTTAAACTGGAGGCCAAATTGGAAAAGATATTTATCGAAGAAGCAGTCGATGAGTTACATACTATTCAAGATATGATCCGTTGGGCGGTAAGCCGCCTCAATGCTTCGGGTGTTTTCTATGGTCATGGTACAGATAATGCTTGGGATGAAGCAGTACAGCTTATACTGCCCAGTTTACATTTACCCTTGGATATTGACCCAGAAGTGCGTCATGCTCGCTTGACTCGCCAAGAGCGAACTTTGTTAGTTGAGCTAGTGGTCAAACGCGTACAAGAACGCTTACCGGTGGCTTATCTGACTAATAAAGCTTGGTTTGCTGGCTTAGAGTTCTACGTTGATGAGCGGGTTTTGGTGCCGCGCTCTCCTTTTGCCGAGCTGATTGAAAACCAATTTTCGCCTTGGTTAACCCAAGAGCCACAACGTATTCTTGATTTGTGTACTGGCAGTGGCTGCATTGCGATTGCCTGTGCTTATGCGTTTACTGAGGCAGAAGTCGACGCGGTGGATATTTCAGAAGATGCTCTAGCTGTAGCTGAAATTAACATTCAAGGGCATGGATTGGAACAGCAGGTCATTCCTATTTTGTCTGATGGTTTTAATCAACTTAGCGGGCAGTGTTATGACTTGATCGTGAGTAACCCCCCTTATGTTGACGCTGAAGACATGAGTAATTTGCCTGATGAATTTAGCCATGAACCTGAGTTGGGTTTGGCCTCGGGCTTCGATGGTTTAGAACTAACTAAGCGAATTTTGGCAAATGCTGCTGAGCACTTAAACCCTAAAGGTTTGTTAATTGTAGAAATCGGCAATAGTCAGGTGCACATGCAACAGCAGTATCCTGATGTGCCCTTTACTTGGATTGAATTCTCTAACGGTGGGCATGGCGTATTTATTATTAGTCGCGAGCAATTATTAGCTTGCGGTGAGCTATTTAAACAGTAAGGAAGCAATTGATGGCAGGAAACAGCATTGGTCAGCTATTTCGAGTCACAACTTTTGGTGAAAGCCATGGTGTGGCTCTGGGATGTATCATCGACGGTTGCCCTCCGGGGGTTGAAATAAGTGAAGATATGATCCAGAAAGATTTGGATCGTCGTAGACCGGGTACTTCTCGTTATACCACTCAGCGTCGCGAACCGGATCAAGTGAAAATTCTATCTGGTGTATTCGAGGGGAAAACTACTGGTACGTCAATTGGTTTGTTGATTGAAAATACCGATCAACGCTCTAAAGATTACTCGAATATTAAGGACATGTTCCGACCTGGTCATGCCGATTACACCTATCATCAAAAATATGGCACTCGTGACTATCGAGGCGGTGGGCGTTCTTCTGCTCGTGAAACCGCGATGCGCGTAGCAGCTGGTGTGGTGGCTAAAGAGTACCTTAAGCAACAGCATGGGGTGGATATTCGTGGTTATCTAAGTGAACTGGGGCCGGTTAAGGCTGAAACCGTTGATTTTGAGCAAATAGAACAAAACCCGTTCTTCTTTCCCGATGCCAGTAAACTCGAGCAATTGGATGAGTTTATGCGAGCGCTTAAGAAAGAAGGGGATTCCATTGGTGCTCGCCTAAGTATTGTGGCGACTCAGGTTCCGGTTGGTTTAGGGGAGCCAGTATTTGACCGTCTTGATGCGGATATTGCCCATGCTTTAATGGGAATTAATGCTGTGAAGGCCGTAGAAATTGGTGATGGTTTTGCTGTGGTTAATCAACGAGGCAGTGAACACCGAGATGAAATGACACCGCAGGGTTTTAGTTCCAATCATGCAGGTGGTGTATTAGGTGGAATTTCTTCTGGGCAAGATGTGATTGCACATATTGCGCTGAAACCTACATCGAGTATTACCGTACCCGGGCAAACTATCGATAGATTTGGTCAGCCTGTTGAAGTGGTTACTAAGGGGCGTCATGACCCTTGTGTGGGAATTAGAGCAGTACCTATCGCCGAAGCCATGTTAGCTATTGTGTTAATGGATCATTGTTTGCGCCAACGTGGACAAAATGGCGGAGTGACTACCGATACGCCGATCTTACGTTAAACTTGTTAGCGTGTTATTAAGCCCTTAAGTATCTTTTATTTAAGGGCTTTTTTGTAAGAAAAATGTTTATTTGAGTACCTCATGTTAGATGATATAGAGCAACTTATATGTTTATTTAACCGTAGCTTTGTTGACTATGATACGGTGTTAGTTGCGGGAGATGATGAACCTTTGTATTTGCCTAAGGGGCAAGGGCGGGCTCAACATCAAATTATTTTTGCACATGGCTTTTTTGCTAGCGCGCTGCATGAGATTGCACATTGGTGTATTGCTGGAAAGCAGCGTCGTCTGCTGGAAGACTATGGGTATTGGTATTGTGCAGATGGTCGTAATCAGCAACAACAGCGAGCTTTTGAGCAAGTAGAGGTGAAGCCTCAAGCTATAGAGTATGCTTTTTGCTTGGCCGCGGGGCGCCCTTTTCAGGTTAGCATTGATAACTTGTCTGGTTTTCAAAGTGATAGGCATGCTTTTTTTTTCGCAGTTGAGCAGCAATACCAGTACTACCTTAAACAAGGCTTTCCTATGCGAGCACAATGGGTTATCGAATTATTAACGGCTGCTCGTCAAGCTCAATTGGTTAGCGCTTAAAAAGGTTTAATATGCTAAAGCTTGGATTAATTATTAACCCAATAGCGGGCCTCGGTGGCAGCGTGGCTTTGAAAGGTACCGATGGGGTGGCCGAGCAGGCCTTGGCTAGAGGGGCGATTAAGCAAGCTCATTTACGCGCCCAGCAAGCACTGCTGCCGCTGATTTCTCTCCAGCATAATTTCACTATGTTGACTGCATCGGCTGAAATGGGAGAGCAGCTTTGTGAGCGACTTAAGTTACCCTACCAAGTTGTTTATCAAGCGGCCGAGCCAAGTGTTGCTGAAGATACCCAACAGGCGGCGAAACAGATGCTTGAAGCGAATGTTGACTTACTCATTTTTGCTGGTGGTGATGGTACCGCTAGAGACATCTTAACCGTGGTGGAGGAGCAGCTTAAATGTATTGGCATTCCGGCAGGTTGTAAGATCCACTCTGGTGTATATGGTGTGACTCCCAAAGCCACGGGGCTGTTAATTGCTAAATTTCTTCAAGGTGAGATGCTTAGTTTGCGTAGTGCTGATGTGATGGATATTGATGAGCAGGCTTTCCGCCAAGGCCGAGTTAGAGCGAAATGTTTTGGTGAAATGTTGATTCCTGACGAGCTACGTTACGTTCAAGCGGTAAAGCAGGGCGGTATCGAGTCTGAGGCTTTAGTGTTGCAAGGTATTGCTGCAGAAGTCAGTGAGATGTTGGAAGGTGCGCCGTTTATCGCAGGATCTGGTACGACGGTAGAGGCAATTATGCAGGAGTTATCACTACCCAATACCTTATTGGGAGTAGATTTTGTCGAAGATCATCAAACCGTTCAACAGGATTTGACCGCCACTCGGGTGCTGAATAAAATAAGCTCCGCTAACACTAAGCTACTGATTACTCCTATTGGTGGTCAAGGTCATTTATTTGGTCGTGGGAATCAACAGTTAAGCCCGGCAGTTATTCGCAAACTAGGGCCTGAGAATATCATTGTTGTAGCAAGCAAAAGCAAACTTAAATCTCTGCATGGACGCCCGTTGATAGTTGATACTGGCGATACAGAACTAGATAAGCTCTTATCTGGAAGCATCAAGGTAATTACCGGTTACCGCGATTATATTATGTATCGAGTATCGAACCCTGAAAATGAGGTTACCGATGCTCAAAAATTATGTCACAGCAATACAGAATTACCTGAATAGTCACGACAATAACCTTAATGCGCCACCGAAGAATGTGGTTCAATATTTAAACGAACATCTTGGGGTGGTAGCTACCCAAACAGAGCTAAGCCGCCGTCCAATGGTTTATTGTTTAAAATCACACATGCATATGGCTTTATTAGAAGCGCATTTCAATGGTGAAACGGATGACACTATGCAACAGCAAGTCGAGGATTTATGGCGACAGGCGATAGCTTTCGCCGACAGCCGCCAACAAGTGGTTGCTGTCGCGTAATAAAAAAGCAAAGCTTAGGCTTTGCTTTTTTTATTTCAAAACTTATTTGCCTTTAGCTTTAAAAAGCTGGGTTTGGTTACGACCGCCATGCTTACTTTGGTAGAGGGCTTGGTCAGTATTGGCTAGCCACTCTTTGGCACTGGCCGTTTGCTCGTCAAGTTCGGCTATGCCCAAACTAATAGTAAAGGCAATTTCAATCCCATTTACAATAGGCTTAATCGCTTCAATTGCCATACGTAGTCGTTCACAGAAACCTTGAGCATGAGCGGCATCGGTATCAACTAAAATTACCGCAAACTCTTCCCCTCCATAGCGCCCGGCGATATCGGTTTTACGCATGATTTTGCGCAGAGTTTCTCCCACTAGCGAAATAATTTTATCGCCAGCTGGGTGGCCATAAGTATCGTTAACTTTTTTAAAGTGGTCGATGTCAAACATTACCAGCGAACAGGGCGAGGTATTACGAACAAAGCGGTTAAACTCTTGTTCTAAGCGATCTTGCCAATAACCTCGATTATACAGTTGGGTAAGTTTGTCAGTGCGACTAAGCACTTGCAGCTCTTGATTCACTCTGTGTGCTTCTAACTTGTTTACCGCATTGTCAGTCACATCATAAATGATCAAACTGATGTGCGTCACAATGCCGGTTAACGAGGTAAGTGGAATGATGGTGATGTTTTGGTACATAAAATCTACCGTGCCGGTAATTGGACGATAGTTTTTGAATGGAAATACATGGGGGCGTTGCTCCCAAGTAGTGAAGGCTCGGTTTTTAAGGAAAAACACCGAATCTATTTTATGTCTTAACCAATCTTCTGGTAAGTCTGGAAATAACTCAAATAACGGCTTAGCTTGGACTTGGTCAGGGCGTAAACCACTATGGGTTTCCATAAAATTATTCCAAACTTGTACTTGATAGTTTTTATCGAGTACCACTAAGCCGACATCGATAGTTTGTATCATGTCCAGCATCCAGTGGAACTCATTCATGTCATTTTGATGTTGGCTCATGGTGCTCAAATAAGTAAGAAATTTTATTGTTTAAAGTTGGCATTGAATCTTCGGTAATTAACAGCAATAAATCACATTGGATGTTGTGTTTCTCAATGGTGTAATTAATTTCTATTGCTAAGGTTTTTTGCCAACGGTGAGTATTGCTATTGATCAGGTCACTAATGTTACAGTGCTGGCCTAACACGACTGGATGGCCTTGGGAAAAGCCCACATCGAGTTGGTCAGAGACGCCTTTTAAGCAGGCCCCAATTAAAATATTAGCAATGTCCATTAGTACTTCGAGCTGGCCGTTGTCATCCAATTGCCCTTGGTACCTCATTAATTTTGACATATCTTCAAAGCTGGAGTCATGAAACAGCAGTAATGCTTCTCCGGCGATGCCCGAGCCGATAAAACCTTGGCATACTGCCGACATAGATTCATTTTCTTCAACTGAGCTTAACGCCATATGCAGCTCGCTGGTTTCCAAAATATTGACGTTAGGAATAGGCAAGACAATAAACACATCTAGTAAACGAGCCAACAAATCGGCGGCACGACCCATGGCGACATTGGCGATCTCTTGATAGTGGTCGCGATAATCGACAATTTTCGGTGACAGCGTGTCCTGTTTGGGCGGTGCCATTTGTTCGAGAACTGCTAGATCGTTTTCTAATTCCAATAACTGTTGCGATTCAACAATGCCGTAGGCCACTAATATTTCGCCAATTTTGGCTTTATTGGTTGGCTTTTTGATGAAGTCTAAGGCGCCTAATTGCTTCACGCGGGTATAGGCTTCTGGTTGAATGTCTCCAGATACCACAATGATAAGAGCCGGAAGGTCATTCTTTTGTACGGTTTCTAAAACTTGATAACCGTCCATCACAGGCATGTTGAGGTCGAGAAATACTACATCACCTTTCCCCTGGCGGATCATTTCTATGCCTTCTTGGCCGTTGGTGGCGTAGCTTATCTCTACGTCCCAGCCGGGAGGTAAACTGCGAGCCATTTGTTTTCTTGCGAGCTTAGAGTCGTCGCAAATGAGAATAGGTAATGCCATAATTTGTTATTAACTCTCCTTGTCTAACTATAGTATGAAGGTAAAACAAGGCCATGCTAAGAACTAACTGAGAAAAAGCAGAGTTTTCTATGCTGTGCTTTGAGGTTCTTCACAAAAACGTTTTTGTCACTAAGTGTAAAGATAAGTTTAGTCGAGAAGTGATGAAGAGTTCGCTAAAGTTTTCTTTGCTTCAAGATAGTCTGATATATTGCAGGGTCAAACTAAAAATATTAGATAAATCAATTAACCCGGTAGGGTTAATTAACGGTAATGGATTATTTTAGAGGATCTAACGTGAAATCAGCTGGATGGTTCAGGCAAGGACTGACTCTGTTAGTGGTGGGTTTTTCGATGTACGCTCAGTCCGCCTCGATGCAAAGTCGAATAGAATACTACGATGTCAGTGCGCATAATTTAGGCCAATTACGTCAACAATTATTAGCGCAAGGGCCACAGAAACAAGGTAATCGTTACAGTATTGCGGCCCAATATCGCTTAAATTGGACGCCCAAAGTACAAGTTCGTAATAACCGCTGTGAAGCATTAGCGCCTGAGCTTCAGTTAAGCGCCGATCTGCTCATGCCTCGCTGGATCAGCCAGAGTAAAGCTGACTTTTCGGTACAACAGTCTTGGTTGAGCTATATTGCCGCTGCTCAGCAGTACCATCAAAACATTGCCCACCTTATCGAGCAAAGTGCCGAGCGTTTCATTCAGCAAACCAGTGGCTTGAGCGCCAAAGAGTGCCGTCGACTAGAAGCCTTAATTAACGCCAAAGGCCGAGCGGCGCTGGCCAGTGCCCAGCAAAAAGTCCGTACTTATCAACGGCAAACTGCTTATGGTCAAACTTTAGGGTTAGTTCTGCCCTAACACATGGGCCTTCCTTTAAGTAAGCGTCGATTCCAAAATCGCAGTGGGTGTACGTTGCGAAGGGTGCTTTCTTTTAAGGGCTGCGGCTCGCCACACAGTTGAGCGGCTAGTACCTCAGTAGCAAATGGCGCGCTGCAAATGCCTCTGGAACCAAAGCCGACTGCGATAAAGCTACGAGGATAAACTGGTGATTGAGCTGTTTGCCAGTGTTGTTGGTAGTCATCGCTGAGCAGCGTATCTAAGTTTGGCAGTTGGCCTAACAAGGGAAGGTGGTCTCGCACCGCACAGCGAATGGCAACCCGCCCGGGTACATCGGCACATTCTAGGTGTTGATTCCACGCCTGTGGCTGACAATGGCGTAGGGCGGACAAATTGCTTTCAGTTTCTTGCTGGCGCAATTCCAGATCAACTTGGTTGCGTAAATAGCTGGCGCCAATGCAGTGTTGTTTTTGATAGGCTGGGGTTAAATAGCCTTCATAACATAATACCTTACGCAGTTTGGCTAAACTTTGATTGCTATTGATATGGCTAACTTGGCCTCTCACTGGGCTAAGAGGCAGCTGTGTTGCTTGCGTTAAATTTAACAACCTATGAGCCTGGCAAAAGGCCACGTTATGGTGTTGAGCTTCTCCTTCGGTAAATATGAGCCGACAATAAGATTCATGCTGTTGATAGTCGGTAAGCTCATGTTCATAGTGAACTTCTAATAAGCCAGTATCTAGCGCGGCAGCGAGTATTGTTTGCACACACTGTTGAGCGTTTACCCAGCCGGCTTGGGGGTAGTGCAAGGCGTCACTGGACAGACTCAAGCCAGCCAGTTCTGTTGCCCGCTCAGCGGTTACCGCATGCACTAGCTCGTATGGGTAGTTCGCTTCGATTACTTTAAGGTTTTTTTTCTGTGATTTTTCGTTATAAGACAGTTGCAGCAGCCCACAGGACTGGTATTCCACTTCATGCTGTTGTTGTTCCAGTTGCAGCATTAATTGCTGATGGTAATTAAAAGCGTGCTGAAAAAAATCTGTTAGTGGTGCTTGGGTTGGGCTGAGCAGCGGATAGACCGCGCCCTGCCGGTTGCCTGATGCTTCCAAGGCTGCTGCGCTATTTTTTTCATAAAGACTGACTTTCACTCCGCGCCTCACCATGGCATAGGCCAAGCTGACGCCAGCGATGCCCGCACCGATAATTGCTAAGTCTTCACCTGCTTGAATACCTTGGCGCAGGTAAAGGCGCGCCAGTAGGTCTTTTTTCTGTTTAGCTCCTGAATACAGGCCGACTAACATATCGCGTTTACGGCCAAAGCCTTTGCTTTTTTGCATGGCAAAACCCACCTCATTTAAACCGCGTCGGACAAAACCCGCCGCGGTAAATGTGGCCACTGACGCTTGTGGTTTAGATAAGCGCGCCATTTGTTGAAATAGTTGTGGAGACCACATGTCGGGATTTTTACTCGGGGCAAAACCGTCCAGAAACCAGCTGTCTACTAAGCCTTGTTCGAGGTTATATAGCTCAGGTAGGTTATCGTGAACATCTCCTATCCAAAGATCCAAGCAAATGGGTATCGGTGATTTAAACTGTAGGCGGTGACATCCCGCGGTCATAATTTGAGGATAATATTCGAGTAATTGTTCACTAAATAACTGTAGCTCTGCCCAAGGCTGTAGCGCTTGCTTTAGATCCTTTAGGGCTAAGGGATGCTTTTCAAAGCTCATAAAATGCAGCCTTTTTACTGGCGTATTTGGCTGTTGTTGGCAATGCTGTAAGTAATGTTGCCAAGTAGCGAGAAAGTTTAGACCGGTACCAAAGCCGGTTTCGGCTATCACATAGTGAGTATTGGGATGCTGGGACCAGCGTTGAGCGAGTTGATTTTGTTCAATAAAAACATAGCGACTTTCGGCCAATCCATTATCTACGGAAAAATAGACATCGTCGTAGTGGGTGGCCACTGGTGTACCTTCTGGCTTCCAATGTATAGTGGCGGTTGTGGTGTTATTCACATTATCCGATGATGACAAAACATAACCTCGAGTTTTACTAGAAAATTTAAGCGTACACGTGTACCCTCATCCGACCAGATTCGGCTGCAAAATAGGTAATATAGCAGCAAATACAACCCGTGAGACCATCTGATGAAAAGAGCAGTTATCACCGGGCTAGGCATTATATCTAGTATCGGTAACAATAAAGAAGAAGTATTAGCATCCTTAAAAGCAGGTAAGTCGGGAATCACCCATTCTCCTCAATTTGCTGAGCTTAATCTGCGCAGCCAAGTATGGGGTAATTTGAAAATCAACCCTACTGAACATGTCGATCGCAAAACCATGCGCTTCATGGGTGATGCTGCGGCATATTCTTACTTATCCATGCAACAAGCTATTACTGACGCTCAGTTGAGTGATGACGTGGTATCTAACGAGCGCACCGGATTAGTGGTTGGTTCTGGTGGCGCTTCGTCAAAAAATCAGGTCGAGGCCGCAGATATCTTGCGTGAAAAAGGGGTTCGCCGTGTTGGCCCATACATGGTGCCTCGCACCATGTCTAGTACTACCTCAGCCTGTTTGGCGACACCGTTTAAAATTAAAGGTGTTAACTATTCCATTAGCAGTGCCTGTGCAACCAGTGCTCACTGTATTGGCCATGCCTTAGAATTAATTCAACTTGGCAAGCAAGATGTTGTATTCGCCGGTGGCGGGGAAGAATTGCATTGGACCATGGCAATGGAGTTTGATGCCATGGGGGCTTTATCAACTAAGTATAACGATACACCAGAGCTGGCTTCTCGTACTTATGATACTGACCGTGACGGCTTTGTTATCTCTGGCGGCGGCGGTATGGTCGTAGTAGAAGAACTAGAGCATGCCGTAGCTCGCGGTGCCAAGATTTACGGTGAAATCGTCGGTTATGGTGCAACATCTGATGGTTATGACATGGTCGCGCCGTCTGGTGAAGGGGCGGTACGTTGCATGCGCCAAGCTATGCATGAACTAGACGGTGGAGTCGATTACGTGAATACTCACGGTACTTCTACTCCGGTTGGCGATGTTAAAGAGCTCGGTGCAATTCAAGAAGTGTTTGGCGGTAATAGCCCGCTAATTAGTGCTACCAAAGCGATGACTGGCCATGCCTTAGGTGCTGCAGGTGTACACGAAGCCATCTATTCATTACTGATGATGGAAAATGATTTTGTGGCTCCTAGCATCAACATTAATCACCTTGATGAGCAAGCTGAAGGCTTAAATGTTGTGGCTAACCAAGCGCAACCAGCTAAGTTGAATCGAGTTATGTCTAATAGCTTTGGTTTTGGCGGAACAAATGCCACTCTTATTATTGAGCGCTATCAAGATTAAAACTATTTAAATTAAAAAGCTGCCTAGGGCAGCTTTTTTTTTATTGGTAACAGTCCGCGTGGTAAGATTGCCGCCCTCCAAATTTACTGAAGCTGTCATAGATGAAAATAGTAGTAGATGAAAATATTCCCTTTGCTCAGCAGATCCTCAGTCAACATGGTGAGGTAGTCGCCATAGATGGCCGGAACATGCAGCTCGAGCAATTATGTAATGCCGATGCGTTATTAGTTCGCTCAGTGACAGCCGTTAATGCTCAGTTGCTCGGCGAGGCTAAGCAACTTAAGTTTGTTGGTACGGCTACTATTGGAACTGATCATATTGACCAAGTGTTACTAAGTGAATTGGGAATTAGCTTCGCCAGTGCGCCTGGGTGTAACGCTGTTGCGGTCGGCGAGTATGTGATTACGGCTCTACTCGCAGCCGCACTGGAGCTTAAGCAAAGCTTGCGAGGTAAAAGCATCGCCATCGTAGGTGCAGGCAATACTGGCTCTCAGGTCGCTAAGCGGGCTGCCGCTTTAGGTATGCAAGTATTACTCTATGATCCGCCGCTACAACAGTGCGGTTTATGTGAAGAGTCAGTCAGTTTTGCGCAGGTGTTAAAGGCCGATGTGATCAGTTTACATGTTCCTGCTACGAAGGGGGGGGAGTATGCTACTTATCATATGTTTGCTGAGGCGCAACTAAAACAGTTAAAGCCAGAGCAAATTTTGATTAATGCCTGTAGAGGGGACGTAATTGATAATCAAGCCTTATTACGTCAGGCTAAGTTGCAACTTAGTCCCTTGTTAGTATTAGATGTGTGGGAAGGAGAACCATCGGTTCTTTCAGAGCTGGTTGATTATGCCTATATTGCCACTCCACATATTGCAGGCTATAGCTTAGAAGGCAAGATGCGTGGAACTAGTATGATTTATCAGTCAATGTGTCAGGCGCTGGATATAGCCTATCTCGATCCCAGCGACAACTTACTGGATGAAGCAGCGTTTACTCAAGTAACGCTAAATGGCCAATTAGATGACGTAAATGTCGCTAGACTAAGCCAATTTGTCTATGACATTTTTGCTGATGATCGACGTTTTCGTCGCTATGGTTTAACACCAAAAGGTTTCGATAATTTAAGAAAAAATTACCCCCAGCGCCGAGAGTTTTCGTCGCTACAGGTGAGCAGTCAATACAATCAAGCGGCTCTAAGTGCGCTTGGTTTCAACTATCAAGAGAATAAATAATGCAACAGTTTCATAATGTCGCAATCATTGGCGCAGAGAACGAGCAAAGCCAGCAGCTGATTGAGTTGCTTGAACAACATCAGTTTCCCGTTGCGCAGCTATTGGCGGTCGCTCTTGAGCAGCAAAACGATGAAGAAAGTGCATTGAAATGGCAGGGCCAGGTCGTAGAGTTTGCTGATCCTCAGCTCATTAATTGGTCAGAAGTGAGTGTGGTTTGGTTACTTTCTACAGAGGAAGCCGCTTTAGATATTGCTGAGCAGGCGTGTCAATTATCAACAGTCGTTATTGATGTCGTTGGCGCCAAGCAGGAAACCTTAGACTGGCTACATGCTGCAGTTAACCCAGAACAAATTGGTGATAGCATTAGTCAACGTTGGTTAACCTGCCCGACCAGTTTAGCCGGCCAATTGGCGCTATTGCTGCATATTATTCAACAAGATGTAGAGCTTGAACGAGTTGAAGTAAACGCCATGCTGAGCGCCGCCAATAAAGGAAAAGAAGGCATTGACGAACTGGCCGGACAAACCGCTCGTTTGTTAAATGGTTTACCTGTCGAACCGTCGGTTTTTAGCCAGCAATTGGCATTTAATCTATTACCAGAACAAGCAGAACAGGGGGCTAGTAGCTTTTTTGAGCAGCAACTTAGTGAGCAATGCAAAGCCTTATTGCGATCACCAGAGTTGATGGTTAACGTAAGCGCACAGCATGTGCCAGTATTTTATGGAGATAGCCTATCTATTCATCTCTACGCCAACTACTCTATAGATTTATTGAGCGTCCGAGAATGGTTATCTGAGCACCCAGCCTTTGATTTAGTGGAAGATCAAGTAGTGACACCGGTTAGCAACATTGCAAATAATCAAGCTATTGTGATTAGTCGCTTACGTCAGAACTCTTTCAGCGACAAGGGCGTTAACTTAAGTTTGATGGCCAACAATCCGTTAACAGGGCAGTTAAGTAATGCAGTGCAGCTCGCTGAAATACTAGTGAAGCAGTATATTTAAAAAATAGGTTTAGATAACTGACTTAGCGCCGATAACTTTAGTTGAGAAAATGCGCAGTAAAATGCGATCTAGACGTAAACTGTTGCTTGTTTTCCTAGATCGCTGATTGTTAGCTAGTTATATTAAAGAAATAACGACGGATTGATATTTTTCAGTCTATTAGCAAGAACACAAGGACAAACTATGGGGCGGAAGATTTCCCTCGTTGCTTTATCGGCAGTTTTAGCATTTACCACTATTTATTCAACCGTTGCCCAAGAAGCTGGCACTTTTTATGTGGAATTAGTCGGACCCGAGGAAGTAGTTGGTGAGCCAGAGCAACAAATTTATGGGCCAGTACGCAGCAATGATACGCTGTGGGCCATTGCCAGCTTAAATCGCCCCGCACCTTCAATTAGCGTCTATCAAATGATGTTCGCTATTTTGAAGAAAAACCCTCAAGCCTTTAACAATGGCAACATTGACTCCATAGTAAATGGTAGTTTGTTGACCTTGCCTAGTGCAGAAGAAGCCTTGGCTGTAAGCCATCAAGATGCGGTGAATGCCTTAGCGCCCAAAACACCCACAAAGACTCCGGCGAAATCCACCGTTACTACCGTAACCAAGAAGCCAGCCGTCAAACAAGAAACTGCTCCGGCAAGCCCTAGCGTTGATGCTGCAGCCTTGGAAAAAACTCAGCAAGATCTTGATAATTTACGTGAGCGCCTAGAAACACGCATCGGTGAGTTAGAACAGCTTAAGCGCCAAGAATTTGATGTGCTTAAGCAGCAAATGGATGAATCCAGTCAGCAAATGATAGGCCTTGCTGAAGTCAATCATCGAATGAAGATGCGGATACAGGAACTCAGTGATGAGTTAAGCAGTATTCGAGATGAGCTCAATGTTAACCGTCGTAATCAAACGCAAATTTTACAATTACTTGAAAAGCCTCAAGTCGAAGAAAGTCCGCAAACTCAATCGGGAAGCATAACGGATTTCTTATCTTCACCGTTAAACATTGCATTGGTTATCTTTATCCCTATTTTGCTTATCGCTTTAGTTGTTACTTTGCTATTGCGCCGCAAAGCGAAGCGAGAGTTGGAGGAGCAAGATAAAGAAATGGCTGAGTCCACCTTAAGTTTGATGGACGAAGAGAACGACGAGTTTTCTAGCTTGTTTAGCGACAATCTAGATGTGGAAGAAGGTCAAGCTGAGGATTTAAATGCGCAGTTTGAAGAAGAAGAGCCTGATTTAAGTGTTGAAGATAGCCCGGTAGAGCCTGAACAAATCGATGATAGTGACGACGATTTAGAACCCGAAGTTGAAGAAGCCAGCTTCGAAGAGTTTGCTGCCGCAGCAGAAGATGAGTCTGCACCTGAGATTGCTTTAGATGAAAGCGAGATGGCCGCTTTAGATGCCTTTGATAGTGACGATTTGGTGCCTTCTCCGGAGCAAAATGAGCAGCCAGCTGCTGAAGACCCTGATGCGGTAATTAGTGCCGATGATTTGGCCGCTGCATTGGCCATGGATGATATCGAAGAGGATATCTTCGATATATCGGATGAGCAACCGGATGATGCAGATGAACTATCGTTTGAAGAAGCGTTAAAACAGCAGCAAGAAATAGAAGCTGAGCTTAACGAACAGTCAAGCGATGACGTCACTAATATCGATCTATCTGAGGGGATTGATGAAGATACTATTGACGGTGAGCCTGAAGTTGAACTTGAACAGCCTGAATCTAACGCGGAACCGAATGTACAGCTTGAAGATGATGCGGTAGTTGATTTCCCTTCGGTCGAACAAGAGGAAGAGGCAGAAAATACCTCAATTGATTTAGAAGATGATTTGGTTGATTTGTCTGACTTGGATTTAGCAGACCCTACCATAGACCTTGATGCGGAAGCCGAAGTGCTGCAAGGTTTGGCTGAAGAGACTGAGCAAGAAGATGACGAAGCTGATGTAGCCGATGTCGAGCTTGAGTCTGACCTTAGTGAAAAACCGGATGACCAGGCAGAGCAAGTCAGTGATGATGACATTGACAACATGTTTGCCAGTTTTGGCGAAGGCGCATTCAAAGAAGATGTAAGCTCCGAGCAGGAAGACTTACCTTCTCGTAGTGATATTGAAGAGCGTGAATTTGTTGATATCGATAAATTGCTAAATGAAGCAGATGAAGAAGCTAATGATGAACTTGATCCCTACGACAGCCCTAGTTTAGATGTGGACCTAGATACCTTCCCCGATGTATTACCTGAAGATGAAACTATTGATGTAGACGTGGATGCTGAATTGGCTTCGAAGCTTGATTTAGCGAGAGCTTATCTAGAAATTGACGATCAAGATGGCGCTAAAAAAATTCTTCAGGAAGTTCTCGATAGCGATGATGCAAACTTGAAGAAAGAAGCTGAGCAATTGATGTCGCGCTTTAGTAACTAGTTTGCTTTAGCCCATAAAGGCAGTGAAGGTTCACTGCCTTTTTTGATTCGGTTGTTTCGTTGAATTGACAATTGGCGGTGACATTATCATGGCATTTCCTTATTATAGCCGCCCGAATTTTTATCATTGGTAATTTATGCGTATTGCTCTTGGCATTGAATATGATGGTGCAGGTTATTTTGGCTGGCAGCGGCAACGGGAAGTGCGTTCTATTCAGCAGGATTTAGAAGCAAGTTTGTCGATTGTGGCTAACTGTTCCATTGAGTTACAGTGTGCGGGTAGAACCGATGCGGGGGTTCATGCAACGGGCCAGGTGGTACACTTTGACGCGCCGGTCGAGCGAAAAATGGCTGCTTGGACCCTAGGCGTAAATGCTAACTTACCCAAACAGATTGCAGTGCGCTGGGCCCAGCCTGTTAGTGATGATTTTCATGCGCGTTTTAGCGCCACTGCTCGCCGCTATCGCTACGTGATTTATAACAGCCGTTTTCGTCCAGCTATTTTGAATCAGGGTTTGAGTTTTTACCATCAGCCGCTGGATGTTGAACTGATGGAGCAAGCGGGTCAGGCGTTGTTAGGGGAACAAGATTTTACCTCTTTTCGCGCGGTACAATGCCAGAGTCGTAGCCCTTTTCGTCGTGTAGAGCATTTGCGGGTATCCCGCTATAACGACTATGTAGTGGTGGATATAAAAGCTAACGCCTTTGTTCATCATATGGTGCGAAATATTGTTGGCAGTCTGTTAAAAGTGGGTCAGCAGGAGCGGCCGGTTGAATGGATAGCCGAACTGTTAGCATTAAAAGACCGAGCAAAGGCGGCTGCAACTGCAAAAGCATCTGGTCTATATTTAGTAAAAGTGGATTACCCTAAAGAATTTGGCCTACCGAAATTACCAATAGGCCCTTTATTTTTGCCAGCGAGTTAAAAAAAACTGTACGATAATGAAGGGTTAGACCAGTTTTATGTAAAATATTTTGGCTAATTGTGGTTTAATTGCCGCCATTCAATGCATTCTGTTATTACGGTGCTTATAGCGCCTATTGAGAAGTAAGGTTTCCGATGAGTTGGTTAGAGAAAATTCTTCCAAAAAGCAAAAGTGCTTCTGGTAAACGTCGCAACATTCCAGAAGGGGTATGGACAAAGTGTGCTTCATGTGAACAAACTTTGTACCGTGCCGAGGTAGAACGTAACCATAACGTGTGCCCCAAGTGTGATCACCACATGCGTATCGGTGCTCGCCAACGCTTAGAGGGCTTTCTTGATAAAGACGGTCGTGAAGAGCTTGCAGCGGAATTAGAGCCGCGAGATAAGTTACGCTTTAAAGATAGCAAAAAATACAAAGATCGTATCGCTAGTGCGCAACGCGCCACCGGTGAAAAAGACGCTTTAGTGGTAATGAAAGGTGAGCTTAAAGGTTTACCTGTTGTGGCCTGTGCTTTTGAGTTCGCCTACATGGGCGGTTCAATGGGCTCTGTTGTGGGAGCTCGTTTTGTTGCCGCGGTAGACAAATGTTTGGCGGAAAATCGCGCTTTGATTTGTTTCTCAGCCAGTGGCGGTGCTCGGATGCAGGAAGCGTTGTTTTCGTTAATGCAAATGGCCAAAACCTCAGCGGCATTAGCTAAAATGCGCGAAAAAGGCCTACCTTATTTCTCTGTGCTAACAGACCCTACCATGGGCGGTGTTTCGGCGAGTTTTGCTATGCTGGGCGATATCAATATTGCCGAACCTAAGGCCTTAATTGGTTTTGCAGGCCCGCGAGTTATTGAACAAACTGTTCGTGAGAAATTACCAGAAGGCTTTCAGCGTAGTGAGTTTTTATTCGAGAAGGGTGCCATCGATATTATTGTCGACCGTCGCCAAATGCGTGAGCGAATCGCAGGAATGGTATCGAAGATGATGGGGATCGTAACCAATGAAGCAGAAGTGTTGGTAGAAACCGTTGCTGCAGAAGATGCCTCTAGTCAAGCTGAAAACGAAAAACAATAACATGTCTGTCACGGCCCATCGTCAAAGCCGGTCTCTTGTAGACTGGCTTTATTATTTAGAGAACCAGCATCATAGTGCCATTGATTTAGGTTTAGAGCGGGTCGAGAAAGTAGCTACTCAGGCTAAATTAACGCGCTTAGCGGCTAAGGTTATTACTGTTGCTGGTACCAATGGTAAAGGCTCTAGTTGCGCCTTACTTGAACAATTACTGTTATCCGAAGGTTATCGAGTTGGCGTGTATAGCTCACCGCATATCTTGGACTACAGAGAGCGCGTGAGAATCAACGGGCTCTTACCTAGTGAGCAAGCTTTTTGCGACTCTTTTTCCGCCATTGAGCGACTGCGAACAGATACTAGTTTAAGCTATTTTGAATTTGCCACTTTAGCCGCTATTTGGATGTTCGATCAGCAAGACTTGGATTATGTGATTTTAGAAGTCGGTTTAGGTGGGCGCTTAGACGCAACCAATATTGTGGAACCTGATGTCAGCGTGGTTACCACAGTGGCTTTAGACCATATCGATTGGTTAGGCAGTGATTTACAGCAGATCGGTCGGGAGAAAGCGGGCATTTTTAGGCCTAGCGGTAAGGTGGTTATTGGTGATAGCAATATTGTTGAAAGTGTATTGTTATGTGCCAAACAACTACAGTGTCAGCGACTGGCGGCAGGACATGAATATAGGGTAGAACAGGCCGAATCGGGCTGGAGTTACCATGGGTCCAAGTTATGTTACCAACAATTGCCTTACCCTAAGCTGCCACTAGCAAATGCCGCTACGGTATTAGCCATAGTCGAGCAGCTTGGTTTAAACCCCACACCAGCGGCGGTTAAGTCTGCGATTGTCCATTGGCAATTGGCTGGACGTTTACAAACATTATCGACTGAGCCTTTAGTGGTGGTTGATGTTGCACATAACCCACAATCGGCCGGTTATTTAGCCAGCCAACTGGATAGTATTTCCGATGGACGTTCAGTTGTCGCGGTGTGTGCGATGTTGACCGATAAAGACATTGATGCCAGTTTAGCTCCATTGATGGACAAAGTGAGTTACTGGCACATTAGCGGTTTAAGCCACCCAAGGGGCGATGATGGCAGTGCCTTAGCTACGGTACTAAAGCATCAACAAAACACACAGCGCCATGCTTCGGTGAAACAGGCTTACACTGCTGCGTTTAACAGTTTAGATAAACAAAGTATGTTAATTGTATTTGGTTCTTTTTTTACGGTAGCGGAGACATTAGAATTGTCCCCAGCAAAGCCTTAGCCGAGAGTGAACATTGACTGCACAGTTTAAAAATCGACTAGTGGGAACCATTTTTTTAGTCGCGCTGGGGGTGATTTTCATTCCTGATATTCTAGATGGTAAAAAAACTCGAGTAGAAGAAGAGTTTAATGCCATTCCTTTCGCGCCTAAATTAGATTCTTTGCCGCCATTGCTAATCGACTTACCTAGTGAAGCGGCTTCTTCTGAGCAACATAGTACGGCTGTAGCAGAAAGCGTTTCTGCAGCAGAGTCAACAGTTGTCACTGGCGAAGAGTCGACACAAATTCAATTTGAAAAACCTGCTTACATCGTGCAATTGGGTACTTTTAAAAACTCGCAAAATGTTACTCGTTTGGTCGAAAAGCTTCGAACTGAGGGATTTCAAGCTCATTCTTACCCTGAGCCGCCTGTAGAGGGAGAGCTGAATCGGGTATTTGTTGGGCCAAATGTATCGAAGAAAGCCCTAGAGCAGAAACAACAAAAGTTAAAGGAATTGACTGGGTTAAGCGGCGCAGTAAAGCCTTTTGACCCACTATTTAAGTAATGATGAAAAAATACATAGACGCAATTTATATTTGTTTCTGGTAGAATTCGCAGCGTTTTTCAACAAGTAGAAAAATTTATGGCTTGGGTAGACTACGTCATTATCGGCGTAATAGTATTGTCGGCACTGATCAGCTTAGTTCGAGGCTTCGTTAAAGAGGCGTTGTCACTGGTCTCTTGGATCGCAGCATTTTTCATCGCCTCCCAGTTCTATCATGATCTCTCTAGTTATTTCACCTTAATCGATAATCCCTACTATCGCAGTGGTTTAGCCATTGTGTTGCTATTTGTCGCCACCCTAGTGCTGGGGGCATTAGTTAATTATTTATTTAGCCATCTGGTAAATTCTACTGGATTGACCGGTACTGATAGGGTGCTAGGTATATGTTTTGGTGCAATAAGAGGGGCCTTGGTGGTAAGTGCGTTGTTATTTGCATTGTCGTTTACCGGTTTCCCCGAGTCGTCATGGTGGAAGGGCTCGTTATTGATCCCCGAATTCACCGTGATAGTTCAATGGTTTTTTGAGTTCTTAAAAGATTCGTCAAGTTTCTTACATAATTACCAATCTTAAAAAGGAAAAGCTTCATGTGTGGTATTGTCGGCATTGTCGGTGCTAGCCCGGTTAACCAAGCAATCTATGATGCGCTAACGGTATTGCAGCATCGTGGACAAGATGCAGCTGGTATCGTAACGATTACCGAAGGGATGTTTAAACAACGCAAAGCCAATGGATTGGTAAGAGATGTGTTTGAAGTTAAGCATATGCAGCGCTTAAGAGGAAACCTAGGCATAGGTCACGTTCGTTATCCAACTGCTGGTAGTTCTAGCGCAGCGGAAGCACAACCCTTCTATGTTAACTCTCCTTTTGGCCTAGCTTTGGCGCATAATGGTAATCTAACCAATGCCAAAGATCTACGTGCGCAAATGGCTCAAAAAGCACGTCGCCACATTAATACCACTTCTGATTCAGAAGTCTTATTAAACGTGCTAGCTCATGAACTCGATAATATCGTGGAAGACGAGTTGTGTGAGAAACAAGTATTTACCGCAGTGCGTGAAGTCCACAAAAAAATTAGAGGCGCCTATGCTGTTACCGCTTTGATCATTGGTCAAGGGATGGTGGCATTTCGTGACCCTAATGGTATTCGCCCTTTAGTTCTGGGTAAAAAAGTGAGCGATCAAGATCCAGATAAAATGGAATACATGGTGGCTTCAGAGAGTGTGGCTTTAGATGCTGTTGGCTTTGAGTTTATTCGTGCAGTAGCTCCCGGTGAAGCGATATATGTGACCTTAGATGGCCAGCTATTTACTCAACAATGTGCAGAAAATCCGGCTCATAACCCTTGTATTTTTGAGTACGTTTATTTTGCCCGCCCGGATTCAATTATTGACAAGATTTCGGTATATGGTGCGCGCGTTAACATGGGCACTAAGCTAGGCGAAAAAATTGCGAGAGAGTGGGAGGATCTAGATATTGATGTGGTTATCCCTATACCAGAAACCTCTTGTGATACGGCCTTACAAATTGCGATGCATTTAAATCTACCGTACCGTCAAGGTTTCGTGAAAAACCGCTATATTGGCCGTACCTTCATCATGCCTGGACAAACTCAGCGACGTAAATCTGTGCGCCGTAAGCTAAATGCGATTGATGTAGAGTTTAAAGGCAAGAATGTATTGTTAGTGGATGACTCTATTGTTAGAGGAACCACTTCTGAGCAAATTATTGAAATGGCCAGAGACGCTGGTGCCAAAAAAGTGTATTTCGCTTCGGCTTCACCAGAAATTCGTTTCCCTAATGTATACGGTATTGATATGCCGTCGGCTAACGAGTTAGTGGCTCATGGCCGTGAAGTAGATGAGATATGTGAATTGATTGGTGCTGATGGCCTGATCTTCCAAGATTTGGAGGATTTAATTGAAGCTTGTCGTGAAAGTAACCCAGAAATCCAGTCGTTTGAAACCTCTGTATTTAATGGTAAGTATGTGACCAATGATATTGATCAAGATTATTTAAATTATCTTGATCAATTGCGTAACAACGACGCTAAGGCTCTGCAGGCTCAAGAGGAAGTGGCTAGCTTAGAATTGCATAACGAAGACAACTAAGCTGCGATATCAAGCAACAAAAAAGCACCTAGGGTCAAGGCGTTTACATTTTGTGGCCCTACCAAAAAAGGCAAGCAGAGCTTGCCTTTTTTTCTTTCTAAGTAGAGTAAAAATGCAAGGATCGCTAAATCGGAATAGTTCCAGTAAATAGTTGTATTAACAATGCTTTCTTGCAACTACGAGATTAT
>QGCX01000003.1_pt1 | contig 137668 bp, 129 predicted proteins | sample 4708031 | NCBI WGS metagenome assembly QGCX01 (sample SAMN08941163, study PRJNA450518) | Sediment metagenome, whole genome shotgun sequencing project. | reverse complement strand
CCACCGCCTCTAGCGTATATTGGCAAATCGTGATTAGCTTCATTATTGCCAGCGTGTTTCTTCTTAGCTATTTGCTAGTTCATCGCTGGATGTTACTCCAGCGACGTAGGATCGCTTTTGACCGAGCAAAAACTCGCCGAGCAGAAATGATTGCGCAACAACATGCAGAAGAAGAACTCGGCAATCCAAGCCTAAGCGATAACATCGAAGAACCAGAAATCGACCTAGACACTATTAGTGCTCAATCCTTAGGGCTACTGAGAGTCGCCTTGTTTTTATCATTAACCCTAGTGCTATTGTTTGTTTGGTCTGAAATGACCAGCGCCTTTTCTTTTCTGGATAATGTCACTCTATGGGAAAGCAGCTCCAATCGTGCAGGCATAGCGACGGTAGACGCGATTACCTTACGCTCACTCGGCTCTGCACTGTTAGTGTTTGTTTTTGCCGTAGTGTTAGTACGCAACCTTCCTGGCTTGCTCGAATTGATGTTACTGCAGCACCTTTCCCTTGGGCCGGGAACCGGCTTTGCTATTACCACCATTGTTAACTATTTAGTGATCCTATTTAGCATATTTTCCGGCTTTGGCTTACTCGGTATCGAATGGTCTAAACTGCAATGGTTGGTCGCAGCACTCAGTGTGGGTTTAGGCTTTGGCTTGCAAGAGATCTTTGCCAATTTTATTTCCGGCCTAATTATCTTATTTGAAAAACCCATTCGCATCGGTGACACAGTTACCATTCGAGAGCTCACCGGAACCATTTCTAATATTGAAACCCGCGCCACCACTATTGTCGACTGGGATCGTAAAGAAATTATTGTGCCCAACAAAGCTTTCATTACCGAACAATTTGTAAACTGGTCGCTAACCGATCCCATTACTCGTGTTGTATTAAAAGTGCAAGTCAAACAAGGCTCAGATTGCCAACTCGTCACCGAACTATTACAACAAGCAGTTCAAGAAAACAGCTTAGTCTTAGACAATCCACCACCCGAAATTTACTTCACTGAGTTTACTAATAATGGCTTGAAGTTTGAGATGCGGGTGCACGTAAGCGAAATGAATTATCGCTTACCCATGAGTCACGAGCTGTACAGTTTGATCAATGACAAGTTTAAGGCAAATAACATAGAGATAGCCTACCCACAATTAGATATATCTCTCAATACATAGGCAGGGCTTTGGGTATCTTAGATAGGTGTGAACATCGCTATCCCAATTTATTAGTCTAGGACTGAATAACATGGCCTTGCATAAAAACTATAAGCTCTTGGTTTGTTTTCTAATTCCACTTTTTATTGTAGCCCTACCCACCAGTGCCATTCCTCTACCAGAATTAACGATTATTCAGCATAGAATCATCGCAATCTTTGTCTTGGCGGCGCTATTGTGGATATTTGAACCTGTGCCGGTATTTGCCACTTCACTGCTAATCATAACTCTAGAGCTAGTGCTAATATCTAGCCAAGGCATTAACGCCTTCGTACAGGAAAGCGGTCCTGTACCCATGGGAGAGCTAATCCCCTACACCCATGTATTTAATGCTTTTTCGTCACCCATTATTATTTTATTTATGGGTGGCTTCGCCTTAGCGATTGCCGCCTCCAAATTTGAACTAGACAACAACCTAGCACGAGTATTACTTAAGCCCTTTGGTAAACGTATTCCTATGATTATGCTGGGTATCATGTTGATTACCGCAGTGTTCAGCATGTTTATGAGTAATACCGCTACTACCGTAATGATGTTAGCCATTGTCGGCCCTTTAATCGCCGCTGCGCCAAAAAGCGACTTAGGCATGAAGGGACTCATTTTGGCGATTCCAGTTGCAGCCAACACAGGGGGAATTGGTACCCCGATTGGTACCCCGCCCAATGCTATTGCTCTGCAATACATCCCCGAAGGGCAAGTCACGTTTGCTTCATGGATGTCGTTTGGTATCCCCTTCGTGGTCATTCAACTGGCGATAGCTTGGTTCATTCTATGCAAATTCTACCCCTCTAAAACTGGCATACTCGAATTGAAACTAGATGGAAAATTTCAAAGAAGTCCTCGCGCCTACATTGTCTATGTTACCTTTGCTTTAACCATCTTACTTTGGCTTAGTACCGCATGGCATGGCATGAATAGTTATGTGGTGGCGATAATTCCATTAGCCATATTTACTCTCACCGGGGTTATAAGCAAAGAGGATCTCAAATTATTTAACTGGGATGTATTGTGGTTAGTAGCAGGGGGCATAGCTATGGGCATGGCGTTGGAGGAAAGCGGTCTAGCCTCGAAAATTGCCACCTCCATTGACTTTACCGCTCTACCCACCATGGCTGTCATCGTGGTGCTATCCATCATCTGTGTAATGATGGCCAACTTCATGTCAAATACTGCCACCGCTAACTTAATAATGCCCATTGCCGCAGCAGTAGCTACCAGTCTAAACGGTTTAGAAGGAGACGGTGGTATTTCCACCTTGTTAATCATTGTTGCCTTGTCTGCATCCTTAGGCATGATGTTACCAGTAAGTACACCGCCCAACGCTTTGGCTTACTCAACGGGCTTCATCGAAACTAAAGACCTCATCAAAGTCGGTGGCATTATCGGCTGTACTGGCCTAGCCCTACTATATGCCGCGATGATGGTAGTACTGTAATTTAACAGGGGGGCACAAATGCCCCCATCACTATGCCCGATCGACACTAAAGCTTTGTACTACCTGTAATTTTTCTTTATCTAAAGCCAACATTAATAGTCGATCGATGCCTAAAGCAACCCCGGCACATACAGGAAGCCCAGCGTTTAAGGCCGCCAAAAATCGCTGGTCTATTTCAGCCACCGCAAGGCCTTGACGAGCTCTTGCATATTGATCCTTAGCAAAACGTTCGGCCTGCTCTACCGCATCGGTTAGTTCATGAAAACCATTGGCTAACTCTACTCCTTTGTAGTAAAGCTCAAACCGTTCGGCCACTTGAGGATCCTCTGCTGAAATTTTTGCCAACGCCGCTTGAGACGCGGGGAAATGATAGACAAAACAAGGCCGCTGCTGACCAATATGCGGCTCAACCCCAAGAGTAAATAACAACTGTAAGATCGTATCTCGCTCGGTCTCTTGCGCGACTAAATCAGCTACATTAAAGGCTTTGGCCAATTCAATGAACTCAACTTGTGTTGCGGTGAGTGGATTGACCCCCAAATGCCGCTCAAAAGCCTCCACATAAGTTAAGCGCTCTGCATGTTGCCAACCAAGAACTTGCTCAAGTAATGCGTCAATCTCGTCCATCAAAGCAAAATGATTAAATCCCAAACGATACCACTCTAACATGGTGAACTCTGGGTTATGTAAACGCCCCGCTTCTTCATTACGAAACGCCTTAGCAATTTGATATATACAGCCGCTACCCGCCGCCAACAAACGTTTCATATGGAGTTCAGGGGACGTTTGCAGATACAGTTGCTGTGAATGTGGTGCTGCTGGCCCGGTAAGGGTGGTGGAAAAGCTATGTAAATGCACATCACTTACACAGGCTTGACTCAAGCTTGGAGTATCTACCTCCCACACCTGCCTCTCCGCAAAAAAACGCCTGATTTCGCTAATAATTTTAGCTTTTTGTTTTAATACTTCTATGCTTGCAGAGGGTTGCCAAAGTGTTTCAGACATACAAATGGTTTCCTGCTTGGGGGTTAGATTATATCGCGGGCTTTTATACCATTTTGCTAACAAAATCGGGAGTTATATCTCAAAAGTTAAATTATCTCAGCGACTTGGCCAAAGTAGCGTCAATATTTGATTTTGGTCAAACATCAAAAAATGAATACCCGCACAATCATTGTAGGCTTATTTCGTGAGGAGAAAAGCGTGGAAGTAATCAAAACCGATGTCGCTATTATTGGCGCTGGTGGGGCGGGCTTGCGAGCTGCTATTGAAGTAGCAGAGCAACACCCGGAGCTTGAGGTAGCGCTCATATCAAAAGTTTATCCAATGCGCAGCCATACCGTTGCCGCAGAGGGTGGAGCAGCAGGCGTAGCGCAAGATCATGACAGCTACGATAATCATTTTAATGACACCGTATCCGGTGGTGACTGGTTATGTGAGCAAGACGTCGTGGAGTTTTTTGTAGAACGAGCCCCCAGAGAACTGACTCGCTTAGAGCATTGGGGTTGTCCTTGGTCACGTCGCCCAGATGGCACCGTTAATGTTCGTCGTTTTGGCGGAATGAAAATAGAACGAACTTGGTTTGCCGCAGACAAAAGCGGATTTCATATTCTTCATACGCTATTTCAAACCTCTACCAAGTACCCTAGCATTAAACGTTTTGATGAACACTTCGTACTCGACTTAATCGTAGAATGCGAACAAGTGAAAGGCGTAATCGCACTAGATATTGCCGAAGGCGTGGCTAAATTAATTCAAGCTAAGTCGGTGATTATCGCCACTGGTGGTGCGGGCCGAGTTTATCGTTTTAATACTAATGGCGGCATTGTTACCGGTGACGGCATGGCTTTAGCTTATCGTCATGGGGCAGCTCTTCGTGACATGGAGTTTGTTCAATACCATCCTACCGGTTTACCGGGCTCTGGCATTCTAATGACCGAGGGCTGTCGCGGTGAAGGCGGTATTCTGACCAATAAAGACGGTTATCGTTACCTACAAGACTACGGTTTAGGGCCAGAAACCCCAGTTGGAGAGCCCAAAAACAAATATATGGAGCTAGGTCCTCGTGACCGTTTAAGCCAATGTTTCTGGCAGGAAGCACAGCTAGGACGCACTATTGAAGGACCTAGTGGCGATTACGTTAATCTTGATTTAACTCACTTGGGAGCGGATTACTTACACGAACGCCTACCATTTATTTGTGAGCTTGCTAAAGCCTACATGGGCGTAGACCCAGTGAAAGAGCCGATCCCTGTTCGCCCCACCGTACACTACACCATGGGTGGAATTGAAACCGATGGGCGTTGTGCAACTTCCTTGAAAGGTTTGTATGCCGCTGGTGAATGTTCTTCGGTAGGTTTGCATGGTGCCAACCGCTTGGGCTCGAACTCGCTCACCGAAATCACCGTGTTTGGGCAAGTGGCTGGAGAATCTGCAGCCCGCAATGCCATTGTCACAAAACATACCGACAGCGCGCCATTATTGGCTAAAGCAGAACAGATACTGAGCGACTACCAAGCGCTAAAAAATACCCAAGGTGAAGAAAAACCCGCCGACATTCGCAATGAATTAGGTCGCACTATGGAAGCAGGTGTAGGCATTTACCGCACCGCTGAAACCATGCAACAGACCATCGATAAAATCGCCGAATTAAAACAACGCTATAAAAACATTAAGTTAGTTGATGATAGCGAAGTGTTTAACACCGAATGGTTATACGCGGTAGAGCTCGGCTACTTGCTTGATGTTGCTGAAGCGATGGCGGTATCGGCCATCAACCGTAAGGAAAGTCGTGGCTCGCACCAGCGTATCGACGGTTACGAACAACGTGACGACCAAAATTACCTGAAGCATACTCTGGCAAAATATCGCCCAGGTGAGGCTCCAGAGATTAGCTACAGTGATGTTAAAATCACTAAATCGGCGCCCGCCGAACGCGTATATGGCGCAGCTGCCGATGCTCAAGAAGCAGCAAAAAAACAAGCGGAGGCAAACTAAAATGGCAGATATAATGAAAATTGATATTCTGCGCTACCGCCCAGAAACCGATAAAGAGCCCGTTTGGCAAAGCTATGACGTGCCCTACACTCGAGAAATGTCGGTACTAGAAGCACTAGCTTATATTAAAGATGAATTAGACCCTACGCTTAGTTATCGTTGGTCTTGTCGCATGGCTATCTGCGGAAGCTGCGGCATGATGGTAAACGGCATCCCCAAGCTCGGCTGTAAAACTTTCCTTCGCGATTACCCCAATGGGATGAAAATTGAGGCTTTGGCTAACTTCCCCATTGAGCGGGACTTAGTGGTTGATATGAGCGACTTCATTGCGAAACTAGAAGCGATTAAGCCCTACATCATTAACGACGAGCCGGCGTCACTCGAAGATGGTTGTCACAATCAGAGCCCTAAACAACTCGCTCAATACAAACAGTTTTCCATGTGTATCAACTGTGGACTATGTTACGCGGCTTGCCCTCAATACGGTTTAGATAACTCGTTCATGGGTCCTGCAGCTCTGGCCTTACTCCATCGCTACAACCAAGATAGCCGTGATAACGGTAAAGCGGAGCGAATGAAAATCGTTAATGCAGAAGAAGGGGCATGGGGTTGTACATTTGTCGGCTATTGCTCACAAGTCTGTCCAAAAGACGTGGATCCTGCTGCCGCTATTCAACTCGGCAAAGTGGAAAGCGCCAAAGATTATGTGATAGCCATGTTCAAACCAGGAGAGTAAGCATGAGCAAACGTAAACCTTATGTTCGAAAAATGGGGGCAACTTGGTGGCTCAAAAATACTTTTCACACCAAGTACATCATTCGTGAAGGTTCCAGCCTCGTTATTGCCATTTACAGTTTCGTACTACTATTTGGCATGTTCCGCTTGAGCCAAGGCGCAGAGGCTTTTAATGGCTGGGTAGAAACAATGAGTCATCCAGCTTGGCTAGTGTTCCATCTGCTTAGCTTGGTATGGACGTTATACCACAGCGTAACTTGGTTTAACCTCGCGCCTAAAGCGGCAAATATATGGATTGGTCAAAAACGTGTTCCCGATAACTGGATTGTGTCAGGAATGTATGCCTCATTAGCAGTGATTAGCTTGGCTGGCCTAGTTTTAGTATTGATTTAGGAGAAACAAATGAAACGTTCTAACGAACCGGTATTTTGGGGAATGTTTGGCGCTGGCGGCATGGTAGCTGCGCTGTTTACACCTATAGCAATATTAATTAGTGGGTTATTGGTGCCGCTAGGTATCATTCCAGCAGAGCAATTCTCATACGAGCGGATCTTGGCCTTTTCACAAAACTGGTTTGGCGCCGCACTAATCTGGATTATTGTTAGCTTACCGCTATGGTTATGTATGCACCGTTTATATCATGCACTTCATGACTTTGGCTTACATGCAGGAAACCTAGTAAAAGCTATTTTTTATGGGGTAGCTTTTGCTGGTTCAGTCGCTTGCGCGACCTTGCTATTACTAGGCTTGCTTTGACTAATAACTACAATAAGCGGGCTTAATATTAGCCCGCTTTTAAATCTCTCTGGCAGTTTCGCTTAAGTGAGTGAATTTCTGATTCTAATTGCCTTTCTCGTTGTTTCAGTAACTCTAATTCGGCCTCTTTACATGCCAACTGCTCAAACACGCCAGTAGGGTAATCTCCTCCACCTTTTGCGAAACTCAATCTATTTGAATAGCGTTTGTTAATATGTGCGGTGGGCGCGTCAGCAACTACATTCATCACGTTAACCTTTTTATCACTAATGAGTGGTTAATTAAGCATTGCAGACAAGCGAGCTTTAAGCAAAGTTGAATTTTGATTTAAATCAAAATGAGAAACACTGATCTTTTTTTCAACTAAAAAAGATAATTTACATCTAGTTATCCAGCAAATATCGCTAGTTTGGATAAATAATACCGAATAAAAAAGGGTGACCTGAGCCCCCCTCTTTCCACATTGTAAAGCTATTGCTTACTTCACGCGGCCTACATATTCGGCGCTACGCGTATCCACTTTGACGACTTCGCCGATTTGAATAAATAACGGTACTCTCACCACGGCGCCAGTACTTAAAGTCGCGGGTTTACCGCCGGTGCCCGCTGTATCGCCTTTCAATCCAGGGTCAGTTTCGGTAACTTCTAACTCCACAAAGTTAGGAGGAGAAACGGCAATCGGATTGTCGTTCCATGTGGTGATAACACAAACATCTTGCTCTACTAGCCATTTAGCGGCTTCACCCACAGCTTTTTCGTCGGCAGCAATTTGTTCAAAAGTATCATTGTTCATAAAGTGGTAGAACTCGCCATCGTTATATAGGTAGGCTAGTTCATAATCCATCACATCGGCGGCTTCTACCGACTCACCAGATTTAAAGGTTTTCTCGATAACTTTCCCAGTGAGCAAACGACGCAATTTAACACGGTTAAATGCCTGCCCCTTACCTGGTTTAACAAATTCGTTTTCTAAAATTGCATAAGGCTCGCCGTCGAGCATAATTTTTAGCCCGCCTTTAAATTCACTGGTACTATATGACGCCATTTGGTCCTCTACTTAAAAGGTAATTTCAATTTAATGCTGCGAATAATACCGCGAAACGACGCTGCTGTGCAGGGAAATTGGCAAAAAGAGCTGGCAAATGCCTTCACAGATCCCAAACAATTACTGGATTATCTGCAACTCGACGTAGAAAACTATCAGCAAGATATTGCGGCACGAAAATTATTCCCGATGCGAGTACCTCTCAGCTTTGCTCAGCGAATGCAAAAAGGCCATGCAAGCGATCCATTGCTACTGCAAGTATTACCTCTGCGGGCAGAGTTTCTTGACCCCCCGGGGTTCAGTGAAGACCCACTGCAAGAGCACCAAGCTGCAGTGCCTGGCTTATTGCACAAATACCAAAGCCGAGTGTTATTTATTGTCAGAGCAGGCTGCGCGGTAAACTGCCGCTATTGCTTTCGTCGCCACTTCCCTTATCAAGACAACAGCCCGTCTAAGCAAGGTTGGCAGCAAGCCTTGGATTACATCCAACAAGACAGCAACATAAACGAGGTCATTTTCAGCGGTGGCGATCCGCTAATGGCTAACGATCAACAGCTCGCTTGGTTAATTGAACAACTAGAGCAAATCCCCCACTTAAGCCGTTTACGCATTCACACTCGCTTACCGGTGGTATTACCCAATAGAATTAGCAGCGAGCTAGTAGAGCTGCTAGCAAATTGTCGATTAAAGGTGGTGGTAGTCAGTCATATAAATCACCCCAACGAAATCAACTCAGAGCTAACGCAGGCTTTTGCTAAATTATCCCAAGCAGGCATTACCCTGCTTAACCAAAGCGTGCTGTTAAAAGGCATTAACGACAATGCGGAGTGTTTAGCAGAGCTGAGCGAGGCTTTATTTTCTGCTAATATTCTCCCCTATTACTTATTCCTTCTAGATAAAGTAACTGGGGCAGCCCATTTTGACCTAGAGCAGCAGCAAGCGGTAACAATTATGCGTCAGCTCTATAAGATGTTACCCGGCTTTCTTGTACCACGCTTAGCCAGAGAGCAAGCAGGGAAACACAGTAAAACGCCAATTGATATTGGCTTGAGCTAAACTAAAACAAATTGGTGAAATAGCGTAGCAAAGTTCACTTTATGGTATTAAGCCTTCACCCAACAACAGTGACATATTCATGGATAAAACCAAGCTCATTGAGCAAATACAAGTAAACCTAAAAGATATTTACCACAAAGCCATCGATGCAGATACGGTATTAAAGCAACAGCAACAAGAAGGCAACGCGAAGTTTAGCGCCTTGTTTAAAGACAGCTTATTTAAGCAACAACACCGCGAGTTTTTACCCTATGTAGAGGAGCTTGCTAGCGACTTAGTGCTGCTGCAAGAAAGTGAGGATGACGAACATTTTGTCACCCAATTGAAAATCATCGTGGCCAAACTAGAACAAATGCACAAACTACTAGCCGACTTCAAAACCCTTTCTCGTTAGCTAGCCGATTGGTCAAAAGACTGTTGTAAATACTCCGCGAAGGCCTCGGCCGTTGCCCATTCGGCAACGGCCGAGCCCAAAATCCACACTTGCTTCGACAGTTCTTTTAGCTGTGCTAAATGCTGTTTATTTTCCACCCCATCCAACATTAACGTCAGCCCTAGCCGATCGGCAAATAATACTGTTGCCATTAACATGGGACATTTTTCTTTGGCGCCCACTAAATCGGCCATTAAACCTTTGGCTCCACGTAAATATTGAACCGGTATATCTTTTAACAGCTCCAATGGGCATTCGGCACTGCCAAAGTTATCGAGTGATAAGCTCACGCCAATTCGGCGTAATTCACAGATCGCATCGATACTGTCCAATAACAAAGGTTGATGACTATCGATGATATTCAAGATTAAACGTTGCGGTAAAATCCGGCTCTCGATCAATACTTTATTCACCAGGACTAAAAAATCACTATGTAGCGTTGAGGATGAGACCGACACCGCTAAGCGTAAATCGGCTGCCACACTATGTTGCCAGCGCTTCAATTGCTGGGCTGCGCTACTTAATACCCACGACTCAAAGTTAACTACAGCCCCGCAAGAATGAGCAATATCAACCAATTCGGCGTGTTCAACCCAACCATAGTCGGGATGCAACCAGCGCGCTTTCACCTCTGCACCCACCACTTTATCATCCGCTAAATCAACAATCGGCTGATAAAGCAAACTCAATTGCTGTTCAGCTAGCGCCTCTCTAAATTGACTCAACAGTAGCTGTTCCCGCTCTTTTAGCTGCTGCATTTTCCCTTCATAAAAACGCCAAGCACTACCGCGGGCCAGCTTGGCTTGATACATGGCAGTGTCAGCCTGCCCTAAGATACTTAACCAGTCGCTAGCTTGATCCAACGCCATGCTAATTCCAATACTGGTCCCCACAAAGCATTCTCGCCCCTCTAAGGACATGGGTTTTTCAATGATATTAATGAGCCGATGAGCAAAGCCCGAACAATCCTCCTCCGAGCGAACCTGAGTTTGCACAATGGCAAACTCATCTCCACCCAAGCGCACCAAAAAGTCACAGCTACGCATTTGCCCCTGTAAACGTTGTGCAACTACATTCAAAATACGGTCGCCATAGTCGTGGCCATAACTGTCGTTAATGCTTTTAAAACCATTTAAGTCCAACACCATAATCGCGTATTCGCCGCGCTCACCATCGACACTATTAATAAACTCGCGTAAGCCCGCGCGATTAGGTAAACCGGTTAACACATCATGATTAGCCAGATAACGATTAATATGGTTTTCCCTAACTATCATTACGATCAAAATAGAGCCACAAATTAGCAGCGCGCCAATGGCAAATGAGAGAAATAACTGCAACTGCAGCAGCTTAATATCATTTTTTTTACTAAACTCGCTATTGCGCTGAAACTCCTTAATCACTAGAGAATTAAGCGGCGCAGCATAAACACCAAGCTGCTCAATTATTAATTCAAACTTCTCGTGGTTTGGGGGTAAAGCTTCTAACAGAGGCTCTATCCGCTGAACCTCATTGAACAGTTCATATACCAACTGTTTAGCGGGGCTATTTTTTTGCAACTCAGCATTTTCTTGGCCCTCCAATAGCACCGGGAAACGACTCCAAAGAATGTCATAACGAAACATCACTTCTCGTTTTTCCATACCACCTAAACGGTATAACTGTAAGCTATTGATGAAACGTCGGTGCTCTATTTGCAACTGTACGACCGACCATGAGGTAGTAGATTTAGGGGATTCCAGCAGTTGAATAATCTGCCTCAGCTGATATACGCTGCTTATTGCGCTCACCACAAATAGTAAAATAACTAGTGAAATGAGTAATTTTTTATACTTTTGAGGAAGTGTCGTAAGCCAATTCATCCGTGTTTTAACTCACTTAACAATGATGCTGCGTAATTGCCATATCATAAAATCACTATACGATATTTGTAACAATTCAGGATACTCATCAATAGGCAACATCAGCCACAAAGGGCCTTTGTTACGAATTGTCATCTCTCGTCCATTTTCCGACCACGCCAATATTGGATTAAACTTAGCCAGTTCAGCGAAATCAACATCCACCTGATAATCATTTAACGCAATCAAAGTAAGCTGCTGAGACTGAGCGCCAACCTGTTCCAGTAAATCTGACAGGCGCGGTCCCTCATAATTGTGTCGACTTTCAATCCATGGATGGCGTGTGGTAATGCTGTGCTGCGGCAAGGACTTAAGCATAGTTAAATCAAAGTCGGCTTCTTCACGGTTATTGGTTTCTGCTATTAAGCCCCTCAGCGTTAAGATTACCGTACCTTGCGGTTTGGCCAATTCCGCCACACAGGCGAAGCAGCACAGTATCAAACTTAGCGCTAAATATACCCGCATCACACCCTCTCCTTGATGTTGTTTAAGCACATAACACAAGCATTACCTTACCCTGAGTATGGGCGAAGTTTCGCCAATTAAAAAGGGCTACAGCCAGCCTAGCCCACCAGCATACCAACCCAAAAAGCTTGCACGCTAATCTGAATAGCAAGCCTTTTGCTTCAATACGCCCGCTACTTTGGCGATAAAAAAGCCCGCAAAGCTAAATTGTGCGGGCTCAATTCGGCCAATACACTTACGCAGAGACGTGAGAATAAATCCTCATCAAGAATCAGTGTTTTGCTAATGGCGCACAACAGTGCGCATAAAAACCGAAACAATCGAAACAACTATGACGAGATAAGGGGGGAATAGGTAGGCAAATGACACATACTTCCACTAAGTGAGATATGAACGTATAATTTTATTTTAATTGCTATTAAAACAACAATATTGGCATTCATGTTCAACACATCTTCCATTCTTAGCTCAGTATATCTTTTAGGCGCAGGACAGGGCTTATTTCTATCGTTCGCGCTGGTAGGCAGTAAAGCTGGAAACTTAAAAGCAAATCGTTACCTTGCCGCGGTGACCTTGGTGTTTACCGTGACCCTAATCGAATACTTTTTGGATTATTCTGGGGTGCTAGAGCGGCTGCCGGTTTTACGTGCATTGGTATGGCCTAAGGATTATTTGTACGGGCTGCTAATTTATCTCTATGTGCGTGAATTGACCTTACCCAATAAACCGCTAGCAACCAAGTGGCTATGGCTAAGTTTTGCTCCGGCTATAATTCAATTGTTTGTCAGTTGGGCGCTAATGTTGCAGCCGGGCGAAGTGATCATGAAGGTATTAGACACGGAGCCTCAGATGACGGCAGGACTAAAGATGGTTAGCTTCCTCTTGGGAGATGTGGAAGATGTTGCTGTATTCCTCCATATTCCAGCTTACTTAAGCTTTAGTTTATGCTTGTTAGCCAAACACCGACAGCGAATTGGCGAGCAGTTCTCGTATGAAGACAATATCAGTTTGAATTGGCTACGTATTTTGCTTTGGTCCGTGGTTGTGGTGTACGGTATTTATGCTACGCGGCAAATCATCGGTGAATTGATTGTACTAGAGTCGAGCCTAGATATTTATCTTGGTTTAAGCATTGTGGCGTTAATCTACGGCATGGGGTACCTCGGTATTAAACAACCGACTATTTTTACCCGCCGTTATATACCGCTTCCTTCAAGCGAAAAGAATGAAACACAGCGCGAGGCGAAATTAAAACCTTGGCCCGAATCCATTACCAAGCCTCTGGGAAATACGGCCTCAAGAGAAAAAGAGCAGCAAGTTGCAGAAAAATACCAAAACTCATCGCTGAATAAACAACTGTCTGGGCAGTTGTATCAAGAATTGGATAAACACATGAGCCTACAGCGTCCTTATTTGAACAACACTCTCTCTTTACCAGAGCTAGCGGATCAATTAGGAATATCGGCTAACCATTTATCGCAAACCATTAACCAACAAACCAATAAAAACTTTTTTGATTATGTAAATAGTTATCGAGTCGAACAAGCAAAGCGTTTGTTAAGTGACCCAAATACCAGCTGTAAAACAATTTTGGATGTATCGGAGCATTCGGGGTTCAACTCTAAATCGGCTTTCTATACAGCGTTTAAGAAGCATGTAGGAGTAACGCCTAGCCAGTTTAAAAAACAGCTATAATGGATGCTTGAGCTAAGATGGTTGCTAAAAGCAATAGCCTAGCTCCCACATACAAACAAGTAAGATGGCTGCAATTGCTAAAGCATATGATAGAAAGGCCAACAGCTTCACCATGGTTACTCCCTGCAACAGGGTTATTCGCTATAGCACACCCTGTTGCTAAGTAGTTCTCGATAATTAAAACAGCTTCCTTATTAGGGTTTCTGTGTAGGCGTGTAGTGACATCTCTTGCTCGTCATTACTGAGCAAAATAATGTAACCTTCCTGGTCAGGCAATATGGCTAAGTTAGTGGAGAAACCATCAATGCCACCGCTGTGAGAAAACACATATTGATCGTTTATCTTGGTAATAAAGAACCCAAAACTATACAAAAAATAGCCATTACCAAGCGTTCCATCATCTTCGTCCAGCGGGAAGATTTCCGCTTGTTCAGCTTCATCAAACAAAGCGTTGTTCAATATCGCCTCCGCAAAAATCGCCATGTCTGAAGTGTTACTCACTAATGCCCCCGCAGCATATGGCAGCGACATGTCGGCAAATGCCGCAGCTTGCTGTTTTTGATAATCGAAATACCCTTTTGCATAGCTATCGCCTTCAATGATAGAGCTGCCGTACTCGGTATTAAGCATTCCCAAAGGATTTAACACGCTTTGCTGCACGTAATCGAAGTAGCTTTGGTTAGTTAGGCGTTCAATCATATAGCCTAATAACGACCAGTTTGAGTTGGAGTAATCGAACTCTGTGCCCGGTGTAAACTTTAGATCCAAGGTAGCTAAACCTTCGGCTAGTTCCTCTGCTTCGACATATTCTGTTGTATCGACTAGGCCTAGATAGTCAGGAATACCCGACATGTTACGCAACATATGGCGAATGGTTACGTCCGTATGGGGATACTCTGGTACGTAGGTTTGGAATGCATCATCATAGCTGGCGATGAAGCCTTGCTGCTTGAGCTTCACAACAGCTTGGGCAGTGATCATCTTGGTAATAGAACCTAAGCGAAGTTTTGTAGCTGTCTGCAGTGGAAGCTGAGTGGCTATATCCGCCATCCCGTAGGCTTGATCAAGAATTATCTCACCGTTTCTAACCACTAACGCGGTGCCAACAAAGTGCTGTTGAGTTAAATAGTCATTAGCAGAAAACGCTGCTGGAGGTTCCTGATTTGCTTGAGAGTTTGAGGCCCCACCACCGCAAGCCGATAACCCGACTATCAAAACTGATGTTGTCACTCCCATGCCCATAATTTTGATTAAGCTTTTTAAGATCGTCATACCCTGTCCCTGTACCCTAAATAAAAATTGAAATTAAAGCCGATTGTCTCTGTCTACTGCTTGGAAACGAGCCATAGTTTGCCGACTATTCAATGAAGATGCGTCTTGAACTATAAGAAAGGACATGGCGAAATCCACGACACCCATATGACATTAAAAACCAATAATAACAGTAAGATATAATGAGATTTATTTATCCGGAATCGTAGGGAAAAACGTTTATCGACGTTTAGGGATGGTTTTTCTTAGCTATTTTGCAGCATTGGCTGAAGAGGAAGAGAATACAGGGAAGAGTGAGATAAAAATTAACAGAAAGCATTAAGGCCTATAATGATGTCGAAAATCAATGCTCTTGTACGCCAATAGTTAATTCAAAAACGAAAGCACTTAGCTTTGGTCATTATTAGAACTCAAATAAAAGAAAAAGCCCGTAAGCATTGAACTTACAGGCCTTTACTAGACTTAGATAGACTAGGTTCGGATGATTACATCATGCCGCCCATACCGCCCATGCCACCCATGCCGCCCATGCCGCCCATATCTGGGGCACCAGCAGCACTGTCTTCTGGCTTATCGGTAATCATACACTCGGTAGTGATCATCAAACCGGCCACAGAACCAGCAAATTGTAGGGCTGAACGGGTTACTTTAGTTGGGTCAAGAATACCCATCTCTAGCATGTCACCGTATACGCTAGTACCGGCGTTGTAACCAAAGTTAGCTTCGCCTTCTTTCACTTTGTTCGCTACTACAGAGGCTTCGTCACCTGCGTTAGTTACGATTTGGCGAAGTGGTGACTCCATAGCGCGAAGTGCTAAACGAATACCTACGTTTTGGTCTTCATTGTCACCCTCTAGGCCTGCAACTAATGCAGCAGCACGTACTAGTGCCACACCACCACCAGCCACCACGCCTTCTTCAACAGCAGCGCGGGTTGCGTGTAATGCGTCTTCTACGCGATCTTTTTTCTCTTTCATTTCAACTTCAGTGGCAGCACCCACTTTAATTACCGCAACACCACCAGCTAGTTTAGCTACACGCTCTTGAAGTTTTTCTTTGTCGTAGTCTGAAGAGGTTTCTTCGATTTGTTGACGAATTTGAGAAACGCGACCTTGAATCGCAACTTCTTCACCTACGCCATCAATGATAGTGGTATTGTCTTTAGAGATAACAACACGCTTAGCACTACCTAGGTCTTCTAAAGTGGCTTTTTCTAACTCTAAGCCTACTTCTTCAGAGATAACAGTACCGTTCGTTAGAATAGCGATATCTTGCAACATCGCTTTACGACGGTCACCAAAGCCAGGCGCTTTAACAGCAGATACTTTAACAATACCGCGCATGTTGTTTACTACCAAAGTCGCTAGCGCTTCGCCTTCTAAGTCTTCAGCAATAATAAGTAATGGCTTACCCGCTTTAGCTAGAGCTTCTAGTAAAGGAAGCAATTCGCGAATGTTCGAGATTTTTTTATCAGCCAACAGAATGAACGGGTTGTCTAGTTCAACAGTGCCGTTTTCTTGGTTGGTGATGAAGTAAGGAGATAGGTAACCGCGGTCAAACTGCATACCTTCAACAACATCTAACTCATCGGTTAGTGCTTGGCCTTCTTCAACTGTAATTACGCCCTCTTTGCCCACTTTTTCCATTGCTTCCGCAATGATGTTACCTACGGTGGTGTCAGAGTTAGCAGAAATAGTACCTACTTGGGCAATCGCTTTAGTATCAGAACATGGAGCAGACAAGCCTTTTAGCTCTTCTACTGCTGCAATAACTGCTTTGTCGATACCGCGCTTAAGGTCCATTGGGTTCATACCAGCAGCAACCGCTTTTAGGCCTTCGTTTACAATGGCTTGAGCCAATACTGTAGCGGTAGTAGTACCGTCACCGGCTGCATCGTTAGCTTGAGAAGCCACTTCCTTCACCATCTGTGCGCCCATGTTCTCGAACTTGTCTTCTAGCTCGATCTCTTTAGCTACAGACACACCATCTTTAGTGATGGTTGGTGCGCCAAAAGATTTGTCTAGCACAACGTTACGGCCTTTAGGACCTAATGTAACTTTAACTGCGTCTGCTAGTACGTTCACACCCGCTAGCATTTTGCTGCGAGAATCATTTCCAAAAATTACGTCTTTAGCTGCCATGATACCTTTCCTAATATTCGTTCAGCTTTTTCTTAACCAGAAAAAAGGGAGATTATTCTACAATTGCAAGAATGTCTGACTCAGACATAATAAGTACTTCTTCGCCATCAACTTTTTCAGTTTTAACGCCGTAACCTTCATTGAATACAACGGTGTCACCCACTTTCACGTCTAAGGCTTGGACTTCACCGTTGTCAAGCATACGACCTTTACCAACGGCAAGTACTTCGCCACGAGTCGATTTTTCAGCAGCAGAGCCGGTTAGCACAATGCCCCCAGCGGATTTGCTTTCTTGGTCTTTACGTTTGATGATAACGCGGTCATGCAACGGACGGATGTTCATTGCTATCTCTCCTTAAATAAAACAATCATGTTTTGTCTGAAAAAATGCAGCCTAAGGGCTACAAAGCTTTAATGTTGAAATTAAGATGGGGGCGTTAAATCTGCACACAAGGGCTAAATAGCATTTTTTTTTGGTTTTTTGTCTCAAAAATTTCACCGACATCAATTTGAAAACATTTTCAGTAACAAATTTTACAGAAAACACTTGAATCGAGATAAAATTTTGAGCAAGATCACACTGACTGGTCGTACTAGATAAATATGGCAACAAGTTGGCAACATACAAACAACAGATTGCCGTGCCGGTCTAGCGTTACAGTGGGAGAATTAAAACATGCAACAAATTTATATTGCATTTGAGCGCTTGAGCGGTCTTTTAACTAAAGAAAAAACCGTTTACCTACCTTTCAATGGCAGTGTAGAAGAAGCAGAGGCACATCTTCGTTCCGAAGAGTTTGATGTCTTTTTGTCCACCACTTTGGGCTCTAATCCTAGAGTGGTCACACAAAAGCACTAAGCGTAAGCCAATAAAAAAAGAAGGGCCAATGCCCTTCTTTTTTTAATCATCTTTTCTTTCAAACTCACCCTCTATGGTTTTACCCGAAGGCTTATCTTCTTCATGCGTTGGCGGGTTGGCATCTTTTACCTGTTCTTGCCCACCCGTTTGAAAGCGTACCGACTGCATTTTTAAGGCTTGAGACTTAAGCACTTTAGCCGCTAACATGGCACGCAACGGTGGCAACAAGATAAGCAAACCAACAAAATCGGTAATAAAGCCCGGCATCACTAACATGGCACCCGCTACAACTAGCATTAATCCTTCAATCATTTGCCGAGCAGGCGTTTCGCCCCGCTCCATAGCGGAACGCGCTGCGAAAGCTGTTTGCAAGCCCTGGCTACGAACTAACGATGCCCCCACTAAAGCGGTCAGAATAGTCAGCGCTATCGCACTCAGTGCGCCAACTTGGCTGCCCACTTGGATCAATACGTAAATCTCGGCGTACGATAGGCCAGCAAACAACAAAAATATATATAAAAACAAGGCGTAGTTCCTCTTGGTCACGAAGAAGCAACAGTGCAGCTTCTTACTTAAGCCTAAAAGATGGGGGCAAAGGGAGCAAATTTAAAGTCCTTAATCACTATAAGCCTAACCCCCTCAAACTCCCAGTTTTAGCTAAGCTTCCTACACTCAACACAAGCTCTAGAAGGAGACGCTCATGCAAAACGCCTGTTACTTAGTCCTCACCACCTTCAGTGATTTAAATTCAGCCCAACAGTTTGCCGAACAAGTAGTGATTAATAAATTAGCGGCCTGTGTTAATATTCTGCCGCAACTCCGGTCTATTTATTGCTGGCAAGGAAAAATAGAGTCCTGCAACGAAATACAGTTGCAAATGAAAACTAATTTGCGCAACTTACATGCCTTACAATGTTATTTTAAGCAGCACCCTTACGATTGCCCAGAATTTATCGCACTACCAATTGAACAAGGAGCGAGTGACTACCTCAAATGGCTAAACGATTCTTTACTTTAGTATTCGCACTCGGCTGGAGTCTGTCAGTTTATGCAAATAGCTTATTAGAACAATTACCTGGCCTAAATAACAGCCAAAGTAATAGTAATGCCGAACAATTTTTACCCGTCGATCAAGCTTTCGAATTCAACTTCATTGAACAAGACGGCACTGTGCATTTTAGCTGGCGGGTAGCTGATAATTACTATTTGTATCAGGCGCAGATGCAAGTTGCAGTTGATGGCCAAGCGCTAGAACTCAAGCAATACCTACCACAAGGCATTAATTACAATGACCCTTATTTCGGCGAAGTACAAATTTACCCGCAGGATGTATCGTTTAGCCTACCGCTACAACAATTTATGCAGGCCACTGACATTCAAGTCAGTTATCAAGGGTGTGCCAAGGCAGGTTTATGCTATCCACCACAGCGAAAGCCCGTCTATCTTAGCTCCAGCGAGAGTCCCCATGCCGCCGAGCCGCAGCCGCAGCCGCAAACACTCACGCCCGAGCAACAAGCCACTCCCAGCAGCGAACAATGGTTATTAGCTGAGCGCCTAACCAATAATCAGCTGTGGCTCAACATTGTACTATTTTTCGCATTAGGTGTGGGCTTAGCCTTTACCCCCTGCGTCTTTCCTATGTACCCAATACTCACTGGCATTATTGTCGGAGCAGGCCAACAGCTTAGTGGTAAACGGGCTTTTGCTTTATCACTAGCCTATGTTCAAGGTATGGCATTCACCTTTAGCGCCTTAGGCTTAGTGGTAGCCAGCGCCGGTCTACAATTTCAGGCAGCTTTGCAACATCCACTGATTTTAGGCGGCTTAGCGCTTTTATTTGTGGCCTTGGCACTGTCGATGTTTGGCTTATATAACCTACAACTTCCCAGTGGCCTGCAGCAAAAGCTCAACAATGTAAGCAATAGCCAACAATCGGGTTCCATTTCTGGCGCTGCCATTATGGGCATGATTTCAGGTTTAGTGGCCTCACCTTGCACTGCGGCCCCCTTATCGGGGGTACTGATTTATGTTGCGCAAAGTGGCGACCTCGCACTGGGCGGCCTTACCTTGTATAGCCTTAGCCTTGGTATGGGGCTTCCGTTATTAGTGTTAGGAGCCAGTGGTGGCAAGCTTCTTCCTAAGGCGGGTGCGTGGATGAGCCACATAAAAAGCTTTTTCGGGGTGATGCTATTAGCGGTCGCGATACTAATGTTAGAGCGGTTTTTAGCCGAATTAGTAATTCGTCTGCTTTGGCTTGCGCTGCTACTCGGTAGCTGTGGCTATTACTATCATCAAAATCGGCTCAGCCAATTAACTGCATGGCAAACGCTACGCCAATTGTTACTGTTAGCAGTCATGGCCGTGAGCTTGGCATGGGCCGCGCAGCCATGGCTTAATCCATCCGCTCAGCAAGTTCAGGGGGAATTTATTCAAGTTACCAATCTTGAACAAATGCAGCAGCAATTAAATATTGCCGCTGCACAAGGAAAGCCAGCGATGGTCGATTTCTACGCGGATTGGTGTACTGCCTGTAAAGCCTTTGAAAAAGAAACCTTTCAAGCCCCTGAAGTGGCGAGCAAATTACGCCAAATGGTACTGATTCAAGCTGATGTTACCCAGACAAACGCTACTACGATTAAGTTACTCAGCCACTATCAGGTATTAGGCCTTCCCACCTTGCTATTGTTCAACAAGCAAGGAGAAGAACTACAGCAAGCGCGGATCACCGGCTTTATGAATGCCGAAGCCTTTAAAGCTCATTTACTACTTAACGGTTTATAAAAACAACAACGCCACCGCTAGGGTGGCGTTGTTGTATATAGCGTGTTCTTTAGGCAAATTTAAAGCCGTTAACCAAATTAACTTGTTCTTGTGCAACAGACTCTAAGTCATCACTTAAGCGGTTAAGTTCGGTTACCACTGCCAAGTTGCTTTGAGCCGCGCTGGAAATGGTTTCCATGCTGCAAGAGACATCTTCGCTGGTGGTTTGCTGCTGATTGGTTGCCACACTGATTTCTTCATTTAATAACGACAAGCGCTCAATATGTTGATTGATTTCCACTATTTGTTGGTTAATTGCCCGTACATTTTCAGCGTTTAACTGCATGCTGTGATTACACTGCTCAATTTCGTTCACCGCCAGCTCAGTATCTTGCTGTAATCCACCAATCATGTTTTGAATTTCAGTAGTAGACGATGCGGTGCGCTGGGCCAACTGACGCACTTCATCAGCCACTACCGCAAACCCGCGCCCTTGCTCACCGGCTCGGGCCGCTTCAATCGCAGCATTTAGAGCCAATAAATTAGTTTGCTGAGTAATACCATCAATCACTTCCAATATGCTAAAGATAGCCTTACTACTTTCACTGACATTTTTCACCCGCTCAGTCGAGCTAGCAATATTGGCCGAGAGACTTTGGTTATTTTCTAAGGCTTGCTCAGCCAGCTGTACGCCATCTTGGGTAGTATTGCTAATGTCACGCATACCTTGCGCCGCTGATTCCGCACGACGAGCCACATCTTGGATCGCCTGTTCCATCTCGGTCATCGCTGCCGATACGGTAATACACTGGCTACGTTGCTCGTCTAGTTGCTTCATTATGTCTTTACCGTGCTGGCGATTAACCGAGGAAGCCTGCCCCAAGGCTTCACTCTTATTACGCAGCATAGTCACGGTATCGCGTTGTTGGGCAATCACCTGATTAAGTTGCTTGCTCAACAGGCCAAATTCATTACCACTTTGATATTGGCAAGGTTGGCTCAAATCACCTTCGGCAAGATGCTTAAGGGTAGTAATGAGCTGTTTGAGCGGCGTTTTAATCAAACGCTGAATACTCAAGCCCATCACAATACAAAAAACAATACTGAGGGGAATAATTACCGCACCACTACTAATCAAAGTGATTATATTGGTTGAAGCTTGAGCCATTTGCTGGCCGGTTGATTGCTGGCTCTCATGAGTTAGTTGGTTCAAATTGGCGTTAACCGTTTGTAATTGCTCGGTAATACTTTCCTTCAACGCCATCAATTGATGTAAGTTGGTTAAATAATGCTGATAGACCCCGAGTAGACCTTCATCACTGGTTACTTCGTTGACTAACCACGGAACTTGAGCCACTAACTCATGTTCACCTTTATTGCTATTGGCGCCCCCAACTAATTCTTTAGCTTGGGCAAACTCAGTAAAATCTTCAGTAATATACTCTTTTATTTCGCGATTATTCTTAATCACCGCGGCAACTTCATTAGGGTCGGTCGAATTCAATACGTTAATCGTAGCGACCTGCATAGTAGATAAATCGTTACCCACAGACTCCAACATTAACCGAAGGACGCTCGGGTCGTCTTCGTCAAACAACTGGCCTAACAATAAGTTAATGCGTAAAGAAATACCTTGAAAGCTGGCGGTGCGTTCGGCTAAAGCCTTATCGCTTTTTAATGCCTGTTGATGCATAGCCAGTAATTTTTCAGCATCCTTAAATAACAACTGATTTTGTTGCTGAACTCGCGAAAAACTCTCGCTCTCTACACCGCTTTGCTGCAACCACTCGGCCATCTGAGCTTCAGTTTCTTGGTACTCTTGCACACCTTGCTGATAGGTGCTGAGCCAAGTTTCCGCTAGTTTTATGTCTCGCTCTTGAATCGCATTATTGAGCACTCGTTCAACAGAGGTTAAACGACGGGCTAATTGACTGGCATGCTGCATTAGGGGGAAGGCTTGCTCGGTGACATCCGCCATAGTGGCTTCCGCTTTTTGCATTTGCTTCCAAGCGACTAGACCCATCACGAGCAATACCAAACATAACAAGGAAAATGTGCCGAATATCAATTGAGTAATAGATAATTTTTTATATACAAGCATTGCTATTTCGCCTTAAGTCCATCATGTTCAAACCTTATTGTAAGCGCTTTCATAATAGCCTTGCACCAAATTGGCGAAGATTACTTTTTTTAATTTTGGCTTTACCTAAATTCGTTTTCGCGAGCTAAACGAAACTTATTGAGAGTGGGTCAATCAAGATGAAGAAAATATCGACATCCCCTCCTTAGAAAACGTTACCGAAGTCCAGAAACCAAATATAAATCATACATTTATCAATAAAGGCTATACAGCAAACTATACAGCGAGCAGTTAGCCAGTTAAGCTAGACCGAGATCTGCACACGAGTACATTATGCAACTAGGAAAAATTAACCTAAACTTACTTAGCGCCCTCTACTACTTATTGCAGGAACAAAACGTTACCCGCGCCGCTGAGAAAATGCATTTAAGCCAATCGGCCATGAGCAAACACTTAGCCAAGCTACGCGAGGTATTTGGTGATCCTCTTTTGGTACGAGTGCAAGGCAACTTGCAAGCCACCCCCAAAGGCTTAGAGTTAAAAGCCCAAGTCGCTCCCTTACTTGATGCTGTAGAAAGCCTATTGCATCAGCAGAGCTTTGAACCCAGCCTATGCCAACGCACCTTTACGATAGCCACTTCCGACTACGTGAGTGAGCACTTGCTACCTAAAGTGATTGGTGGCATTTACCAACAAGCCCCGCAGCTGAATATTGAGCTATGCAACTGGGATCATACAACTTATCGCTTACTGCACAGTGGTGAAGTTGATTTAGGTATGACCCTGCCACCTAAAGACAGCACAGAGTTACATGCTAGTACCTTAGGCACCGATAAACTGGTGTGTTTGATGCACCAGCAACACCCTTATTTGGCTCGAGCCAAAGCAAGCGCTATAGACTATTGCCGCTACCCCCATGCGATTGTCACGACCGGAGCGGATAAAAACTCGCAGATCGACCGCTACCTACAACGCCAAGGTTTACAACGCCAGATCCAATTTAAGTCTTCGTCCTACCATGCCACCATTCAAGTACTATGTGAAACGCGCTTTATCTTGACCTTACCAGAGAAAATTGCTCAATTACTGGTGCAACGACGGCCGCTAGCCATTGTAGAACTCCCCTTTACTAGTGATGCTTTTAAGTATTCCTTAATTTGGCATCATCGCAATCATCACGACCCTGCCCACAGTTGGTTTAGGCAACAAATTCATCAGACAATGACGACTTAGCTAGAGCTTACAAAATTCGCAGCATAGCCGCTGACGCCAAAATCGCTTAAGCTAAAGCAGGATCCACTCACCTTAAAATGCGACTATGTTGGAAAATAATACCCGCTCACGCACATGCCCGGAATGTGGCGCAAGCTTTAGCTGCAGTGCCAACCAGTACTGCTGGTGTATGGAAATACCAGCAGTGCTAGCTTTTGATCCCAGCCCAACTGCTGACGCTTGCTATTGTCGGCCCTGCTTAAGCAAAAGAGTAGCGGCTCAACTAGAACATGAAATCGCCAATAGGCCACATGCAGAAATGCTAGCTAAAGCAACCCTGTACCGTGAGCGCAGCCCGACTAAGCAAAGCTTATTGGCGAATATCGACTACCATCCAGAGAGCCAGCAACTCAGCGCGTGGTACCATCTTAAACGTGGTTACTGCTGCGGCAGTGGCTGTGAGAACTGCCCCTATCCAGAGAACGAAAACTCAGCGAAATGGGGCCAAAGCGGCAGCTGAATCATCGGTAGCAACGCTCCACAAAACAGAATATTTTTAGCATTGGTAGGAATTTTACTTATAATTGGTTTGGCATACTAACTAAATACCCCATTAGCAAACCACAAGCATCGCTATGAAAATATGTGTCACCTTGATACGCCATTTGTTGTTACCAATAGTCTTACTTGGATATAGCACCGCCGTGCTCCCGTCCCAGCAAACTATATTACTAGTGACAGAACAGTGGCCCCCTTTCAACTACAGCGAAGACGGCAAACTCAAAGGTTTCTCAGTTGAAGTGGTGCAGCAAATGATGATTTTGATGGACTACAACTATCCAATTAACTTACTTCCCAGCATGCGCAGCACTCGGGTATTGGCTACCCGACCGAATACACTTATGTTTTCACTATTCAAAACCCCTGAGAGAGAACATCAATATAAATGGGTAGGCCCCTTGGTAGAAACCGAGGTGTATTTCTATAAACGAAAAAATAGCAAAATAAAAGCCGACACTTTAGATGACTTAAAACGCTTAAATAGAATAGGCACTCGGCATGCTGGTATCATTGTTGAACGTTTACAAGAGCTTGGATTTACTAACTTAGATAGTACCGCTACCACCAGCATGCAAATATACAAAATGTTAAGTGCTGGTAGATTCGATGTCGCCATCAGCGACAGCGATTTAGGCGTCATGTACAACCTTAATAAACTAAATATCGACAAAAATACCTTGGAAAAAATTCCGCTAGTGATATTTAAGTCTGAACTCTACCTCGCTGCCAATAAAAATATACCCGACCATGAAATCCAACGTTGGCAAAGCGCCTTAGACACCCTTAAAAACAACGGCGACTACCAGAGAATATTGGACAAGTACTTAACACCTTAAGCCCTGTCCCTGATGAGTCTAAGTTAATAAATAGATGAAAACACCATAGATACTTATTAATACTCTGCGCCCTCGTGACTGACTCAACACACTTCACAAAAAGCAAGCTAACACACTATTATTTAACAAAAAATTAAACCATATAATAGTTCAAGGCTGCCACTAGGCTAATATTTCTTGCTATATGGACTGTTAAAGAACATTCCAATTTGGAATTTTATGAATAACTTAAATTCCATTTAAACAAATATGGATAACTCGTACACTAGCGCCGCTTTCATTCTTGATTCAACTTACAGGAAATAAACGGTGTTAGAAGCCCTAAGCGCACTGCTACTAATTAACTTATTGGGCATGTTAAGCCCTGGCCCCGATATGGTGCTGGTATTACGTCATGCCAGTAATAATCCGCGCCAAGCCGCACTGTGTGTTTTTGGTGTATTACTAGGCTTTAGCTTACATATTAGTTTTGCCCTGGGCGGCCTGTCTTTACTACTCAAACAATCCCCCTTATTGTTTGAGTTACTCCGTTGGAGCGGTGCAGGCTTCTTAATTTTTGTTGGCCTAAAAACCCTGTTCTCAAGTACCAAAGTGGTCGAGTTTGGCATTGCCAGTCCCGCGAAGCCAGCTAAGAACGTAGTGCTAAGTGGACTCACCTGTAATCTACTTAATCCGAAAATTTTAGTATTTGTTGTCAGTGTATTTAGTCAGTTTATTGGCCAAGAAACCCTACTTAATCAGAAGCTAATACTAGCAGCAGCACTACTGCTAGAAACGGCATTACTTTGGGCCCTATTACTCAAGATCCTATCTCACCACAGTGTGCAACTGAAACTGCAACACTACCAACAATGGGTCAATCGATTTAGTGGCACCAGCCTGTTGGGAATGGGAACTTTGCTCGGCCTTCACAGTTAACAATTAACTAAATTGAATCCGGCGGAGCTTGATGTTATGTTCAAAAAAAAGGCAGAAAGACCGCATTATGGAAGACTCTTACAAGATCATTATTGCTGATGACCACCCCTTGTTTCGTAGTGCTCTTCAGCAGGCAGTTCATACTGCCGTGCCCGATGCTCAGCTGTTAGAAGCAGAGAACGTTAACGACCTACTACAACTCTTAGAACAGCAACGAGAACCCGATTTATTGTTACTGGATTTGAAGATGCCAGGCGCCAATGGCTTCTCTGCATTTACCCACTTACATGGTCAATATCCAGAACTGCCGATAGTGGTTATTTCAGCCAGCGAAGAGGCTGCAGTAGTGCAAAAAGCCAAGCAACTCGGCGCCACCGGTTTTATCCCCAAATCCACGCCTTTGCAAAAACTGGTAGCAGCCATTCAACATATTATTGAAGGAGATGACTGGTTCCCCGAAGGCATTAGCTTCAGCCAGCAAGTGGAGGAAGATCCTTTAGCCGAGCGCTTAGCCAGCTTAACCCCACAACAATATAAAGTGCTGGTAATGCTGAACGAAGGTTTACTAAACAAACAAATTGCCTACGAACTAAATGTGTCAGAAGCCACAATTAAAGCCCATGTAACGGCCATCTTCCGCAAGCTAAACGTTAAAAACCGCACCCAGGCGGTCATTGCACTACAGCAATTAGAGCTGGAACCCAGTCCAGAAGATCACGAGATTTAAGAAAGCCCGCTTATTGCGGGCATTGCGCCTATCAACGATGCCCCCGTGAGCAAACAACATGGCTGTCTCTGCCCTTTACTGTTCGCGTAAACAACAACCGCCCACGGTAAGGACCTTAATTGGTCACCTGATAGCCTTCTTTAACAATAGTGAAGGTAACACTTTCGCCTATGAGCGGTTGCATAAATATTTGATCAAGTGTGAGATCGAAACTGATATACCCTACGTAAAACAGCTAGTATTAAATTCAAATGTAACCTAAATCAATGCATTAAACTGATAAGCTATTTATATAAAGAACTCACTTAGCCTCTTTAGCAGAGCCAACTTAAAGGACTGAGCTAATTAACTAAACAATAAATAATCGTCTACAGTATAAATACTGACAACCCGATGTTCAGGAGAGCACATGTTTTTATCTAAGTCTTTAAAACAAGAAAACCAACGCTTACAACAAGAGCTGTATACACATAAGCAAGCCAGAGATAGCTTAGATAACGACATGATTAGAATGACCTTAGACTCTCAAGCTAAGGTGTCATCAATTAACCCAATTTTTGAGCGCGAACTTAACCTCAACCTTAGTGGCATTCAAGGCCGTCACATTACTCAATTGGTCCCAGAAAATGCCCGTAAAACCAACCACTTTCAGCGCATGAAGGATGTAATTGCCCATGCTAAACACTGGAATGGGGCCTTAGAGCTAGTAAAAGGGGACGGTTCGGTAGCATGGCTGCGGGCTATTATTCAGCCCATTTTCGATATCAACGGCCAGCTATTATATTACACCGTATTTGCTTCTGAACTCACCCGCACCATTCAATCATCTCGCGAACATGAAGATATGATGAAAGCATTGGTGCGCTCTACCGCCACCATTGAATTTGATCTAGAAGGTATAGTATTAAAAGCAAACGATAACTTCTTAAGTGTAATGGGCTATAAACTGGACGAAGTTGTTGGCCAACATCACCGGGTATTTTGTGACGAAGCGGAAAGCAGCTCCGCAGAATATCAGCAATTTTGGCAGCAGTTGGCCCGAGGTCAGTATGTCAGCGACCGCTTTAAGCGAATTGATAAATACGGCCAAGTCGTTTGGCTAGAAGCCTCTTATAATCCAGTACACAACGATCGCGGCGAACTATATAAAGTAGTGAAATTTGCTACCAACATCACCGATAAAGTTAATCAGGAACAAGCGGTTTCCAGTGCTGCCGAAGTGGCTTATGGGGTGTCTAACGAAACCCAAGAACAGACCAATCAAGGTGGTCAAATTATCGAAAACACTATCGAAACCATGCAAACTCTGGTAGTGGAAATGCAAGAGGCCACTAATGCTATTGCTTCCTTGGATGAAAACTCACAAAAAATTAGTGCACTTTTAAATAGCATTAGTGGCATTGCCGAACAAACCAACCTATTGGCTTTGAATGCTGCAATTGAGGCTGCACGAGCCGGAGAACAGGGTCGAGGGTTTGCCGTTGTCGCCGATGAAGTGAGAGAGCTTTCAGCTCGCACTAATCGCACGACGGATGAAGTGAGTAGAGTGGTCGCCGACAACGCTGGAGGTACCAATGTGGCGGTAAATCTAATTGCTAAATGCCAAGCTCAGGCCAGTAAGGCGCTAGAGCTATCAACGGAGGCAGGACAATTAATGCAAACCATTGAGCAAGGAGCAACTCAAGTTGCCGAAACCATTGATGAGTTAAATAAACTGCACGAACATAGTTCGCGCTTCAATTAACCGCAGTAAGCCCAGTTAAGTCGGCGACTTCAGCTTGCTCGCTGCAGTCGTCTAAACCAGGCTACAGGCCAAGTCAAAGCAGTTATTATCCAACCTTTGGCGCCTCAAACCAAGGCCACAGTGACTCAAGCAGTAGCTCAGTCATTACCCGTTAATTTCCACATCACCTTGCTATGCACGCTGCGCAAGTCGCTCCCGCGACATAGGATCACTGTATAAAGGAATCATCCATTCATTGGGAGACCAACGAAAAGCCGCTTGGCTTTTAGCGTGCTGCTCGGCAGAGGTAGTTAGCCTGCGTCGATAAAACCACTAATTCCATAAACCTTAGGCATTAGCCCTCCGTTATTAAGACTCAATGAGTCGCTAACTATGAGCTAGCCTTTAACCAATCATTAGCCCCTTGGTGACTATTTAATAACTGTTGACAGAGTTTTTTCAAGCGTAACGGTCTTAGCGGTTTACTTAAATAGGCAAAGCCTTGAGCTCTCACCTTATCAATTAAGTCGGCTTGCCTATCGGCGCTAATTACAATGCCATGACAATGAAGTTTGCGCCCATGAATCAAACTCTGCAGTGCATCTAAGCCTGTTTTATCGTAATCCAAGTGGTAATCACTTAAAATCAACTCAGGGCTCCAGCCGCCATCCAGCACTTCTTCAGCGGTGTCGGCATCTTCACAACAAATCACGTCATAACCCCAGCGGCTTAATAACTGCTCCATTCCAGAAAGAATTGCCGGTTCGTTATCAATACACAGCACTTTTGCTCCTTGTGTCGTGCTTATCTCAGCGCCTTCTCTTGCTTTCTCTCGCACTACCTTACTGGCTTCTACAATAGGCACTGTGACATAAAAAACCGAGCCTTTACCCACCGTCGACTCCACGCCGATTGGCAGTTCTAGCAACTCGGCAAAGCCCTGAGCGATCGCTAAACCCAAGCCCAAGCCTTCTTCCCGCGCCCGCCCAGACTTATGCAATTGCTGAAACTCTTCAAATATTTGCTGCTGTTTACTCTTTTCAATACCCGGACCGTTATCCCATACCTCTAAACGCAAACTGTTGCCACGACGGCGACTACCCAATAACACCTTGCCATTAGGATTGTAACGCAAGGCATTAGTGAGAAAATTTTGTAAGATTCGGCGCAGCAACTTACTGTCACTACGCACGGTAAATTTGCTGGCATATAGCTTTAACTCAACCTTTTGTTGTTGCGCCAGTGGAATAAACTCTGCATGAATATGATCTAATAAATGGCCAACCTCAAATTGCTCTTTACTTACCACCACCCGACCGGATTCAAGCCGAGAAATATCGAGTAAATCACTAATAATTTCTTCCGCAGAAAACAACGATTGGTCAATGCTTGAGGCGAGGAATTTAGCCTCCTTATCTAGGTTGATTTCTAAAAGCGAACCGGTAAATAACTTAGCTGCATTTAGAGGCTGCATTAAGTCGTGGCTCACCGCTGCCAAAAAACGGGTTTTTGATTGATTGGCTTGCTCGGCGGCATGAGTGGCTTGTACCAATTGCTGGTTAATCGAAGACAATTGCTGGGTTCGCTGAGCCACCCTTGCTTCAAGAATCTCATTAGCTTGTTTTAACATGTCTTCCGCTTGGCGGAAGGTAGTGATATCACTGAAGGTCATCACATAGCCGCCATTCGGCATAGGGTTACCCTGCACTTGAATCACACGACCATCACGCCTGATCCGCGAAGAAGTATGACTATTGCTACGATGCAGGTGCTCTACCCGGCGAGCCACCAGCTCGTCGATATCGCCGGGGCCACACAAACCATTTACCGCATTATGCCGGATCACCTCTTCAATCGGTCGGCCGACGACAATCAAACCCTGAGGGAATTCAAATAACTCGGTATAACGACGATTCCACGACACCAGCTTTAATTCACGGTCAACAATCGCAATCCCCTGATCGATGTGTTCGATCGCGCCTTGCAGCAGGTGTTTATTGAACTGCAATAATTCCGAGGCTTCCTCAGCGATAGAGGCAAACTCTTCCAATTGAACTTGCTTACCCTGCAAAGCTGAACCTAATACCAAGCGTGCCGAAGAGGCACCAAACACCCCACCCAACATCCTTTCGGTTTCGGCAATTAAGGCCGCCGGAGCCTGCTGATTCGGACTAAGTTGTAAGTCGCGCGACTGGGCATATTTAGTAAACATTTCAGCAATACGTTGCGAGCCCAAGAAGCGCGATGCCAGCATGTGCAATTCTTCAACACTCACCTTGGAATGATACAGTGCAGCAGCGTCGTCGTTTTTACTATTTTGACCAATAAAATTACTGGCTTGCAGCCACTCAGACACCGCCGGGCTAGACAATTTAGAACCTAATAGGTAGGCCGTGAGATTACCTACCAAACTCAGTAAAATACCCCAATTTCCATCAGAAATGAGTTTTTGTCCGCCCAACTCAGGTGCGGTTAACCAATCCATTAACCAAGCACTGCCCACCCAAGGACTCAAGCTATCGGTCATATTCATTAAATTAAATAGCCATAAACTCATGCCCACAGCTAAACCGGCATACACCCCGGTGCGATTACCTTCACGCCAATACAAGCCTAATACCAACGGCACCGCAAGCTGAGCAATGGCAGCAAATGAAAGGAAACCGATATCGGCGAGATTATGGATTTGTCCTAACATCAAAAAGGTGCCCCAGGCCAACAGCAAAATAACCAAGATGGTGGTGCGCCGAACATTCAGTAACAGCTCGCTAAACTGAGCGAAATTACGCCGTCTTAAGCCGCCTTGTTTCAGCAGTAAGGGCAGCACTAAATCATTACTCACCATAATGGCCAAGGCAATGGTGGATACCACCACCATACCGCTGGCCGCCGACGTGCCGCCAAGAAATGCCACCATGCCTAACCACTCCAGCCCAGCCGCCAAGGGCAGTTGAATCACGTAGTGATCGGCAGGGGTATTCGCTGGCAACAGCGCATCCCCAACCAAAGCAATTGGCAATACAAAAATTGCCAATAAAAATAGATAGCCCGGAAACAGCCAACGAGCCGCTTTAAGATCGTTAACCTGATTGTTTTCTACCACCGTTACGTGGAATTGCCGAGGCAGACACAACACCGCCGACATTGCCAGTAGCGTGGCCACGATTAAATCACTGATATCGGCAAGGCTCATTCCTTGCCACTTACTAGTTAAAGACTGCTGCACGTTCAACTGTATTGGCTGAGGTAACTCCCATAACCAAGCGACCGCTAATAAACCCACACAAACAAACGCCACTAACTTAACTAAAGACTCAAAGGCAATCGCTACAATTACGCCACGATGATGTTCAGTAGCGTCGATATGGCGGGTACCGAATAACATGGTAAAAATGGCTAAAGCAATACTCACAAACAAGGCAATTTGCGAGCTACTTCCTTTGCCTACCGCCTCGCGCATCGCTTCCCCACCAAACACATCCAACCCCATCACAATGGCGCGTAATTGCAGGGCAATATAAGGTAAAATACCGACAATACAGATTAGCGAAATCACCACCGCCAGAGTTTGTGACTTACCATAGCGAGCGGCAATAAAGTCAGCAATGCTAGTGATGTGCTCTCGCTTGGCGATCAGCACCACTCGAGCCAGTAAACGCCAAGCAAAAATAAAAAGCAGAATGGGGCCAAGATAAATGGGAATGAACGACAAGAAGTTAGCACTGGCTTGTCCAACTGTGCCGTAGAATGTCCACGAGGTACAGTAAACCGCTATCGACAAACTATAAAATAGCGGCTGCCAACGTAACCGTTTTGTCAGGTTCTGATCAGTGTAATAAGCAATAACAAACAACAGCCCCAAATAGGCTAAAGACAAGGGGATAACCAACCAACCTTCACTCACTATTTGCATTCCGAATTAATTTCCTTGTGATCCACACTACCCTAATAATCAGGCGCTAAAGCACTATTTAGACTAAAGTCGTCTAGGTTACGGTAGCAAAAAAGAACATGCTTAACTGTGACTAATCTATCCACCCAATTTGAAAAGTACGCACTACATAAATAAAAAATAGCGCGAGAAATAGGGGTAAATAACACACTGACATACATGGTAGCGCGATGAGCACAGATTTTAATTTTCAGCACCCGCCGTTTGACCAACTTGACCCCAAGCAACGCCAACAGGTCTCATCTAAGCTTGATATTCATTACTTTCAAAGCCAGCAGAAAATCGTCACAGCTGGTGAACAAGCCAGCTATCTATTTATTGTTATTAAAGGCCAAGTCGAAGAGCGTGCCGACAATAATGCTGAAGTATTTGCCCATTACACTGTAGAAGATTGGTTTGATGTGCGCTCGCAATTTGGCGGCTATGCCAAACATGACTACGTGGCGCTAGAAGAAACCCTGTGTTATGCCCTACCCAGTAAAGTGTTTCGCCAGTTGGTGAGTGAAAACAGTGACTTTGGTGATTACTTTCAACGTGATCTGGCCACCCGTCATCAATTGGTCGAATCCCGAGAAGGCAATAAAAACCTCGCGGAATTTATCCTTACCACCATTGACGAGAAAAATGTACAACCTGCGGTAGTCATAGAAGGAGAAACTTCCTTACAACAAGCCACCGTAATTATGCGAGAACAGAAACTAGAATCTTTGCTGGTAAACCACGATGGATGTTTTGGTATGTTAACTGGTACCGACTTGCTGCATGCCGCAGTGCTGGTACAGCAGTCGCTGGATACGCCAGTGAGCCAACTGGCCAACTTCAATTTAATCAGTGTTAATAAAGGGGAGTTTCTATTTAACGCCATGCTATTGATGACCCGCAACAACATTGAGCGGGTGGTGGTGAGAGAACAGCAAAAAATCATTGGCATTTTAGAGATGGCACACTTGCTCAGCCTGTTCTCTACTCACTCTCATGTGCTGGCTCTGCGTATCGCGCGCGCCACTAACATCGAAGAGCTCAGTGAAGCCGCCCATACCCTCAATAAGTTAGTCGAAAATTTATGCAACAATGGTATTCGAACCCTGTTCATCATGAAGCTCTTGGCCACCATGAACGAGCAAATAATCAGCCGAGTATTCCAGCTAAGTATTCCTCAGCAACACCATAACCACATCTGTTTGATGGTGATGGGCAGTGAAGGACGCGGCGAACAAATTGTTAAAACCGATCAAGATAATGGCCTCGTCATTGAAGATGACTACGACTGGCCAGAGAAACAGCAACAACTTGAGCAGTTTAGCCAATATTTACTGCAACTGGGGTATCCGCCCTGCCCAGGCAACATCATGGTAAACAATCCTCAATGGGTTCAGCAACAAAGCCAATGGAGTGAGACCATAGCTGACTGGGTAGAAACAGGCCATGGTGATGCCATGATGAATTTAGCGATTGTGCTGGATGCACATGCTATAGCAGGTAATAAGAGTTTACTACGTAAGCTACGCAAAGACTTAATGGCGCAAATGGCCAACCGCAGTGTTACTTTAGCCTTCTTCGCTCAACCCGCACTTAAGTTTCACACTCCACTGACTCTCTTTGGCAATATCAAATCCAAACAAGCGGGTTTAGATATTAAAAAAGGCGGTATCTTTCCGATTGTTCACGGAATACGAGCGCTGGCGCTAGAACACGTGATTATTCCCACCAATACTCTAGAGCGTATAGAGCAATTGGCTAAACTTAAAGTGTTGGACGAAGACACAGCAGCCAATCTCACCGAAGCGCTGTTATTATTTTTTAAACTGCGTATTCAGCAATTATTTCCAGCCGACCAGGAACACGACTACCATGTACTAAAAGTAGACCAGCTAGACCACAGCCAAAGAGACTTGCTACGCCACGGCTTACACGTGGTAAAAAAATTCAAACAATTACTCGCCCTGCATTTCAACATTCGAGATTATTAGAGGCGCAGATGCTGCAACGTTTGTACTATCAGCAAAAATTTCGCGACAGCGAGTTTGCCCCCTTATTTAAACTCTATCGAGGCAAAGAATACGTTGCACTAGACTTGGAAACCACTAGCCTGAATACCAAACAAGCCGATATTGTCTCCATGGGGGCGGTAATTATCCGTGAAAATCAGATACTCACCAGCCAGTGTTTTGAAACTAAAGTCCTGCCAACCCATAAGTTAGCCGGAGACTCAATTAAAGTTCACCGCTTACGCCACAGTGATTTACAACAAGGTTACCCAATAGAACAAGCCTTGCTGCACCTTTTGCAATTTGTTGGCCCGCGCCCCATCGTTGGCTACAACATTGCTTACGACCAACGCATTATCAATCGCCATTGCAAGCAACTCTTTGGCTTTAAGCTCCCCAATCCGCTAATTGATGTAGGGAGAATGTTTGCCGACAAGGTGCATGTAGAGCATGTCGGGATCAGCCCCAATCAAGATCTCGCCCACATTTGCCGTAGTTTAGCGATCCCTTTGTCTGGTAGGCATCAAGCGATTGATGACGCCATCACCGCCGCCATGATTTACCTACGCTTACAACTTGGCCCTCGCCCCACCAGAGCCATACCAAAAGCGATTTCTGCCTAAATACCTAAACTGAAACCTAGCGAGATATGACAGGTGTTTCATGGACTATTTTGCTAATCAATGCAAATTCACAGAAGCGCTAAATGCTGACCATCAGCGCTAGCAACGGTCATCATTGCTAGATAAATTAAAGTTTTTTTAAAAATCAATAATGGACTTGTAATGAAAAAAACTAGCCTACTGGTGATACTGAGTAGCGCGCTGTGCTTCGGCGCTCTAGCTGAACCCGTTAACCAAGATACCCTTGTTCAAACTGGCTCACTAAATCGCAGTACAAAAGCCTTATTGGGTGCCGAAGTGTTTAGTTTAGACAAGGTACTCTACGGCAAATTTGTTACGCGCATGAAGCTGGTTTCAGCACCAGGAGTGGTTTCCTCATTTTTTACCTATGACGACGAATCTTGGCAAGGGGAAGGTCGACCATGGCGAGAAATTGATTTTGAAGTGATCGGCAAAAAGCCTAAGCAACTGCAAACTAATATGATCACGGGTAAATTAAATAGACGGGTCCACTCAGAAAAGATCCACCCATTGCCAGAAGTAAACCAATTTGTTGAATACGCTCTTATCTGGACTCCAGATGAAATTATTTGGCAAGTGAATGGCAAAACGGTTCGTCACGATACCGCTGCAAGCTCCAAGCAAGTAAGAGATATGCGTAATACACCGCAAAGTTACCGCAGCAATATCTGGATTTCTGCCGCTGCCGACTGGGTAGGCCACTTCAAGCTCAGCAGCTTACCTCTTCACCAAGAAATCGACTGGATGGAGTATTACGAATATCAACCCAATGGCGAATTCAGTTTGGCTTGGCGCGACGACTTTAACAACTTCAACGAAAAACGTTGGGGTAAAGGCGATTGGGGCTTTGAATCTAACCTCGTCACCTTCTCTCCCAATAACGCTAAGATTGTTGATGGCAAACTGGTACTCAGTTTAACTGCCGAAGACAAAAAGGCTAAATAAAATTAAGCACCTTAGCCACCTTGCAATGTGAGGTGGCCCCTCCTAAGCAGCGGCGCAACTAATCCGACCAGAAGCCGATTAACTAAGCACTTCGCAAGCCGTGAGCGACCTCTCACTTTATTCTCGCAACATAAAAGATAATTTTGATTAATAAAGAATTTTACAATTCTTCACAAATAATTAACCAAAAGTCTAATTGTCGACAACTAAGGTCGGTGCCAGTCTTAGGCACATCCAAAACGTCAAAGACGATATCCCGCCTCATCACGAGGAAGCAAGGAGAGGAATATGAGTGAACAGAAGCTGTACCCCGTTAAACCCAACATTGCAGATAGCTGCTTACTAAACGACCAGCAGTACCAAGAAATGTATCAAGAGTCGATTACCCAGCCAGAGCAATTTTGGGGAAAATACGGTAGCGAGTTACTCGACTGGATCAAACCCTTCAATACGGTAAAAAACACCTCTTACGATCCCGGCCATGTGAGTATTAAATGGTTTGAAGATGGCCTACTCAACGTTAGCGCTAACTGTATCGATCGTCACCTACAAGAGCGTGGCGATGAGGTAGCAATTATTTGGGAGGGCGATAGCCCGGAAGAAGATAGCAAACTCACCTACAAGCAGCTGTATAAGCAAGTTTGTCAATTCTCTAATGCCTTGAAAGATCAAGGGGTTAAAAAAGGCGAAGTGGTGTGTTTATATATGCCAATGGTGCCAGAAGCCGCGGTGGCCATGTTAGCCTGTACCCGCATCGGCGCAGTGCATTCCATTGTATTCGGTGGCTTTTCTCCTGAAGCTTTAGCTGGCCGTATCATCGACTCCAACTCCAAGTATGTAATTACCGCCGATGAAGGTATTCGCGGCGGCCGTAGTGTTCCTTTAAAAGCCAATGTAGATCAGGCCTTAGCTCACCCAGAATGTAGCTTCGTGCAAAGTGTGGTGGTGCTTAAGCGCACTGGTTGCGAGGTTGAGTGGAATAGTGAGCGCGATGTGTGGTGGCACGAAGTAATTGAAACTCAGGCGGAAGAATGCGCCCCAGAGCCAATGAACGCAGAAGATCCGCTATTCATTCTTTACACTTCAGGCTCAACTGGTAAACCCAAAGGCGTATTACACACCACTGGCGGCTATCTCCTTTACGCCACTATGACCTTTAAATACGTATTTGATTTTCACCCAGGTGACATCTACTGGTGTACAGCCGACGTGGGTTGGATCACCGGACACAGTTACTTGGTGTATGGCCCGCTAGCCAATGGTGCCACTACTATTTTATTTGAAGGGGTACCTAATTATCCTACAGCCGCACGGATGAGCGAAGTTTGTGATAAACACCAAGTGACGATCTTATATACCGCTCCCACTGCGATTCGCGCGCTAATGGCACAAGGCGATGCAGCGATTCAAGGCACTAAACGTAGTAGCTTGAGAATCATGGGCTCGGTAGGAGAGCCAATCAACCCTGAAGCTTGGGAATGGTACTACCGCACCATTGGCGACGAACGTTGCCCAATTGTCGACACTTGGTGGCAAACCGAAACCGGCGGTATTTTAATTACCCCACTCCCCGGAGCCACCACTTTGAAACCCGGTTCTGCTACTCGCCCCTTCTTCGGCGTACAACCCGCTTTAGTAGATAACGAAGGTAACGAGTTAGAAGGCGCAGCCGAGGGCAATCTAATCATTAAAGACAGCTGGCCGGGGCAAATGCGCACCGTTTATGGTGACCATGAACGTTTTGAGCAAACCTACTTCTCCACCTTCCCAGGCACTTATACCACAGGTGATGGCGCACGCCGCGACGAAGATGGTTATTACTGGATCACCGGCCGTGTAGACGATGTACTTAATGTCAGCGGTCACCGTATGGGTACCGCTGAAATTGAGAGCGCTTTGGTGGCGCACCCGAAAATTTCAGAAGCCGCCGTGGTCGGTGTGCCTCATGAAATTAAAGGCCAAGGGATTTACGCTTATATTACGCTAAATGCTGGAGAGGAGCCTAGCGCCGACCTACATAAAGAAGTGAAAGCTTGGGTACGCAAAGAAATTGGCCCGATTGCCACTCCTGACATACTGCATTGGGCAGAAGCCTTGCCAAAAACCCGCTCAGGTAAAATCATGCGTCGTATCTTGCGTAAGATTGCCACCAACGAAACCGATTCGCTGGGAGATACTTCAACCCTAGCCGATCCTTCAGTAGTGGATAAACTAATCCAAGAAAAGTCTAACGCTGCTTAACTCGTTCGCCAGTCGCCATTTAGCGGCTGGCCTCCTTGTTACCCACTCTTGTCCCCCCAATAAATAAAAGCAATGCATAGTAATTACTTGGCGTTATAATGTTTCTTCTTAATTATCATTAAACTTCATGAAAGGGAATCTATATGAAGAATCTCGCCAAAATAATCGGTTTGGTACTACTGCTAACTTATAGTGCCTTAGGCAATGCCTCAGAGCGTGCCGAACACGCCTGGGCGGCAATACAGCAGCAACAGGCTTTAATCTTAGATGTACGCAGCCCAGCAGAATTTCAGCAGGAGCATGTAACGGGTGCCCACAACATCACTCATACTCAAGTCGCCCAGCAGATTGGCGACTTAACTAAAGACAAAGAGCAAACAATTGTGGTTTATTGCCGCTCAGGGAATCGCTCTGCTTATGCCCAACAAGTACTGGAAGCCATGGGTTACAAGCATATTATCAACGGCGGCGGTTTAGCAGAAATGCAAGCCAGTAAATAACCATAAAGGCTATCAGCAACTTAGTTTGGACTTTGATGCTGACGGCGATAGCGCCCCGGCGAGACTCCAAAACTTTTCTTGAAACGATGAGCAAAGGCAAAGCCGTCTTGATAACCTAACTGACTAGCAATCACCTCTATCGACCAACGGCTTTCACGCAATAGATAACTACCATGCTCTAAGCGTAAACGACTGAGATATTGTTTAGGGCTACAGTTAAACTCACGCTGAAATAAACGATAACAATGCGCTTCAGATACCGACAAACGCTGCGCCATCTGACTGACCGTCCAAGGATAGTGCAAACTGGCGCGCAATTGTTGCTCTAAGCTATGCAAAGGGCTACTTTCGCCTTGTTTTAGAGGCTTTAATAGCTGCAACAAATAGCGCTTTAACAGCTGGATTAGGTGCGATTCTATTAGTGGATCAGCACTGGCAGTTCGCTCCTCCTCAATTAGCATTTTCAAGCACTTATCAATATTTTGACTGGTGCTGATCTTTATTACCTTGGCCTTTTTCGGGAAACGATACCAACGCACATCAGCGGAAAATTGAAACCAATTATGCCGCCAAAAATTACTGGCTAAGCTTAACGAATAGTGGGTACCCGCAGGCAAAATAACCAGCTCATTCGCGCCTATTCGCTGACGTAGCTCCGGAGTATGCAAACTGCCTTCACCTGCCATCGAAATCAATACCGTATGTTCCTGCGCCGCTCGGCGACAAACTAAATATTCGCCACGAATATAAGAAACCCCCGCTAAATTGACCTGTAGTGAGCTGAGTTTGGAGAAACGCTCCCTGGTTAAAAAGTGTTCCACACAAGCAGGACCTATATCGAAGCGATCGTACCAGTCTATTTTTTCCATATGATAGTTTTGAACATAAATTTGATAGATTCAATTATGTGCATATCCAGAATATAAGATAGCATTGCGCCCAAGTTTGATAGATTACTTTTTCAATTAGGATAGCTTTCTCCTGATGAAGATCACATTTTGAGGTTAGCATGCATACATCTCCTATATCGTTAAATCGCCCTTGGCTTGAGCAGTTCTGGCGTCTTGCTTGGCCCATTTCTTTACAAGCAGTATTGCTAAGCTTATTAGCTTTAGTGGATGTATTAATGGTGGCCACACTGGGTGATGCCGAAGTCGCCGCGGTAGGGTATGCTGGCCGCGCCTTTTTTGTCGCGATTATTATTTTAAATGGTTTTTCTACCGCTTGTGCCATCTTAAGTGCTCAGCATTGGGGTAATAAAAACTGGCATGCCATTGGTCGCACCGTGGCTTTATCTTTTTACACTGGCCTAGTGTTTACCCTTATAACTTTAGCCTTTATGTACAGCCAGGCCGAGGTGATCATGCATTGGGGTAGCAGTGATAGCCATTTAATTGCCCTTGGCAGTGACTACATTCATGCTACCGCATTAATGATTTTGTTTACTCTACCGGTCATCGTACTAGAGTCGGCGCTGCGGGCTAGCGGTAATACTAAATTGCCCCTATACATTAGTATTTTTGCCGTTATTGCCAACGTGGCACTCAACCAGTTGCTGATTTTTGGCTTTGGCCCTATTCCAGCCATGGGCATTGTTGGTGCCGGAGTGGCAACCGTTATCGCTAGAGCGCTGCAGCTCAGTGTATTATGGCTCAGCTTATGGTGGCAATCTCACCCTCTCACCAAAGTCTGCTTAATTGGCTTCTGGCAATTTAAACAGACCGAATTAATCAAATACGCTAAGTTAGCGGTGCCATTAATTATAAACTTTGCTATTTGGTCAAGTGGGGTGTTCATGTTTGCCACTTTATACGGCCAACTGGGTACTAATGCCTTGGCGGCAATGAGTCTAATTAGTCCAATAGAAGGCATCGCCATTTCTTGTTTCATTGGTTTTTCTAGCGCTTGTTCTATTATGGTGGGCAATAAACTAGGTGCCAACCAATTTAACCAAGCGTGGATTGATGCACGCCTATCATTATTGGTAAGCCCAGTTGCCGCCATCGGTATTGGCTTAGCGATTTGGTTATTAAGCTATCCCCTGCTTAGCTTATTTGGTGCATTAGAAGCTGAAACCCTCATCCAAGCCAAAACCTTAGTATTGATTTTAGCGGCCACCACTTGGCTGCGGATCTTTAACATGGTGTTAATTAACGGCATCTTACGTAGCGGCGGCGATAATAGCTTCTGCCTACTGTCGGATACTTTTAGCCAATGGGGGGTGGGGTTAATATTTACAGCGCTGGCAATTTTCGTATTTGAGGTCAGTTTAACCGCAGCCTACTGTATTGCCTTGAGTGAAGAAGTATTTAAAGCGATGCTGTGTTTTTGGCGCATGAATCAGAAAAAGTGGTTACGCAACTTAACGACAGAGCCGATGGTCGAAACTAACTGATTAGACCAGAAAAATGCTGCCATTTTCTGCGAAATCCCTATAATTACGAAAAATGTCGATGACTTAGCACATTAATCTAAAAAAAATGTGCTAACCTCTATTCATCGACACGTTTTCCAATTTAAGCTGGCTTTTCAACGAAAATGACTAATAAATTCTCGATTTTGTTACTTAATGGCCCTAATTTAAACTTATTAGGCAAACGCGAGCCTGATGTTTACGGCCATCAAACCTTAAACGACATAGTTGAACAGCTACAAGCGCAAGCCAGCAACTTGGGTGTTAGCCTTGCTGACTTCCAATCAAATATTGAAGGTGAGCTCATTGAGCGTATTCACCAAGCCATGGGTGAAGTAGATTTTATTCTGATTAATCCCGCGGCATTCACACATACCAGTGTAGCACTTCGCGATGCTTTACTGGGTGTTAACATTCCTTTTATAGAAATCCACCTATCTAACGTGCACGCACGAGAGCCCTTCCGCCATCACTCCTATCTTGCCGATAAGGCCGAAGGTGTTATCTGTGGCCTAGGTAGTCAAGGATATCAGTTTGCTTTAACTGCAGCGGTAAATAAGCTGCAGCAACAGTAGTGTAATTAACCTAATACGATAAAGAGAGCCCCTATGGATATTCGCAAGATTAAAAAATTAATCGAATTAGTTGAAGAATCAGGCGTTGCCGAGCTAGAAATCACCGAAGGTGAAGAAGCGGTTCGCATCAGCCGTAACTTCAGCGGCGCGTCCCACGCTGCACAAGTAGCTGCGCCAGCACCGATTACCGCAGCACCAGTAGCGGCCCCTGTACCTGCGGCACCAGCCGTTAGCGAAGCCCCTGCAGGACATCAATTATTATCGCCAATGGTTGGCACCTTCTACCGTTCTTCTTCTCCAGAAGCGGCACCTTTTGTACAAGAAGGCCAACAAGTGAATGTAGGCGATACACTTTGCATCATTGAAGCAATGAAGATGATGAACCAGATTGAAGCAGACAAAGCCGGCGTAGTAAAAGCCATCTTAATAGATGACGGCGAAGCTGTTGAATTTGATGAACCGCTATTCATCATCGAATAAAGAGGCATTTGTATGCTAGATAAAGTAGTTATTGCTAACCGCGGTGAAATTGCCTTACGCATTTTACGCGCTTGTAAAGAGCTAGGGATTAAAACAGTAGCGGTGCATTCAACTGCCGACCGCGACTTAAAACACGTCCTGTTAGCCGATGAATCAATCTGTATTGGTAAGCCAGCCGCCACCGACAGTTACCTCGACATTCCACGGATTATTGCCGCAGCCGAAGTGACCGATGCCGTAGCGATTCACCCCGGTTATGGCTTTTTGTCAGAAAATGCCGAATTTTCTGAAATCGTAGAAAAAAGTGGTTTCGTCTTCATCGGCCCTAAAGCCGACACCATCCGTATGATGGGTGATAAAGTTGAAGCGATTAAAGCGATGAAAAAAGCCGGCGTGCCTTGTGTGCCGGGTTCAGATGGCCCACTAGGCGATGATGAACAGAAGAACATTCAAATAGCCAAGCGCATTGGTTACCCAGTAATCATTAAAGCGGCCGGCGGCGGTGGTGGTCGTGGTATGCGTGTAGTTCGTAAAGAAAGCGAGCTAATCCAAAGTATCGCCATGACCAAAGCAGAAGCCGGTGCCGCCTTTAATAACGACATCGTATACATGGAAAAATACTTGGAAAACCCTCGCCACGTTGAGGTCCAAGTACTATCCGATGGTCAAGGTGGCGCAATTCACCTAGGTGAGCGAGACTGTTCAATGCAACGCCGCCACCAAAAAGTGGTAGAGGAAGCTCCAGCACCGGGCATAACCGAAGACATGCGCCGTTACATTGGCGAACGTTGTACTCGCGCCTGTATTGAAATCAATTACCGCGGCGCAGGCACCTTTGAGTTCTTATATGAAAACGGCGAGTTCTACTTCATTGAAATGAACACCCGTATTCAGGTTGAGCACCCGGTAACAGAAATGGTCACCGGTATCGACTTAATTAAAGAGCAACTGCGTATTGCCGCCGGTCAGCCTTTGTCATTCAGTCAAGATCAGATAAAGCTGACAGGTCACGCCATTGAATGTCGTATTAACGCCGAAGATCCAGAGAGCTTTATTCCATCTCCGGGCCGCATTAATCGTTTCCACCCACCGGGTGGCATGGGGATCCGCTGGGACTCTCACGTTTATGCAGGATACTCGGTACCGCCATACTACGACTCGATGATCGGTAAACTGATCACCTACGGTGAAAATCGTGATATCGCGATTGCGCGGATGAAAAATGCCTTATCAGAACTGGTAATTGATGGCATTAAAACCAACGTTCCGCTACAGCAAAAAATTATGCAAGACGAGAACTTCCAATTTGGTGGTGCCAATATCCACTACCTAGAGAAAAAACTCGGTTTAGCCTAAAAGTTAAACTAAAAAAAGCCCTGCAAAGGGCTTTTTTTTTCCAATCCAGCACAGTTCAAAGACCCAAGCCTTCAAAGCCAGTATATTCTGCCGACATTTTTCACGAATTACTGCACTATGTCCTCACCTACTAAAATAGCCAGCCTAGAGCTAGGCCGCATCGTGGCGATTATTGCCATTCTACTTATGCACTGTCAGGTTGCCATGCACTATGCCGAATTTAACGGTGAACCTTGGCTTGGCCTTATCATCAACCAAATGAGCCGTTTTGCGGTACCCTTATTTTTCATTATTTCCGGCTACTTCATAGCTGAAAAACTACAACGAGCCCCCTTAACTACACTCAAAACCTATGCCCGCCCCCTATTACGCATCTGGCTGATTTGGAGTCTGATTTCACTATTAATGCCCTTCAATTTTAGTGAGTTTTTTCAACAAGGTTACTTACATGAACGCTTACCCTATTGGGACTCTCTACTTGCCCAACCCTTAAATAGCCTATTTGAAGGCGGCTTAGTGCACTTATGGTTTATTCCTGGGCTGGTCTGTGCAGTAGCCATATTGGCAGCCTGTATTCATTTTGGCTTAGATAAGGCAATTCTTCCGCTCGCCTTGGTGCTATATATCTACGGTGTATTAGCTGGCAGCTATCAACAAATCACGGGGTTAGAAGCCCCTATATTCACCCGTAATGGTCCATTCTTTAGTACTCTATTAGTGGCTAGCGGTTACCTTATCCGTCAGTATAAATTTCAGCTGACTTTTCGCCCTGCAGTCATTCTGGCGCTACTGGGCATGACTGGGCACTTTGCTGAAGCGACACTACTCAAAAACCACTATCAGCTTCCTTTCTCTATTCACGATTTTGTATTCTCTACGGTCATTTGGGGAGTTGGCGTATTTCTAATGCTAATGGCCAAGCCTAACTGGGGAAGAAGTCCACAATTACTTAACTTGGCGCAATCAGTACTTCCTTTCTATATTCTGCATCTATTGGTAGCCATCGTGATGTTCAACCTTGCTGGTAGCCTACAGTTAAATGGCTTAAGTAAAGACTTAATGGTGGTATTAGGAACCATGGTGCTCAGTATGTTGCTAATTCGTTGCATTCAACAAACTCGGCTCAATCACATATTATTTCGCTAAACCGCTATCACTTAGCCAGCCGATGGTTCTCGATGCTGGCTAACCTCCTTTGCAGCCTTTTAGCCCCTCTGTAAGCTCTGGATGACAAGCGCCAGCTCTCATTAAGCTAAATATTTGTAGCAAAACCCGACAAATAATTTACAATTATTTAACGTTGCGTAATACTATAAACTTAGATGAGCGCGGTATAAAAATAGTGTTTCGGAGGGGATAAACCGTATGATTAGTAAATCTATCTATGAAATCCTTCCCAGTGTTTATCTCATGCTGGGCTCCGGCAGCGTCATCTGGAACAGTAATGCGCTAGGCCTATTTGGCGGAGCGCTATTGTTTATATTAGGTGCGGTAATTTGGGTAATGCGCTCCAATTATCGTCGCACCGATGAGCACAAGCTCCCTAGCAAGTCATTTACCCTGCCCGAAACTTTCTATGAGTTTGTACCTTTTTTGTTCATTGCAATTGGCTTAAGTTTGCTTTCTCAATTCTCCCAACTGCCCGTTTACATTGTGGCGGCATTTTGCTTATTCCGAGGCACTCAACTGCTCTACTTTAGATATCGCCATCGTAACTTTGCGTGGGATAATAACGGCAAAAAAAGAACCCGCCCTTCTGCTCAACCCTATAGATAAAGTCTATAACCTTACCTACAGTAAAATGCAGCTCAAATAGATCCACTTAACCAGCAGACTCCATTCTGCTGGTTAAGCTGGTTGCTCGATTAAACTTTGACTAACCGCCCCTAAGAATTTTTTAGATGCTAAGCTGCAACTAACACAGTAAACTTGTCGGCTAAATTAGAGAGGAGCGGACAATGCCTTGGATCCAATTAAAAATAAATGCCACTAAAGAGACTGCCGAAACCATTGGTGACATCTTAATGGAAACCGGCTGTCAGGCCGTTACCTTCTTAGACCGCCACGACACCCCAGTATTTGAGCCACTACTTGGTGAAACTCCACTATGGGGCGATACCGATGTTCAAGGCTTATATGATGCCAGTACCGATATGGCACCGATTCTAAATTTTTTACACGAAGCGCGTATTATTGAAGATGATAATTACAAGCTAGACCAGCTAGAAGATAAAGACTGGGAACGTGAATGGATGAAAGACTTTCACCCTATGCAGTTTGGCGAACGCCTATGGATTTGCCCTAGTTGGACTGAAGTGCCAGACCCAACGGCAGTGAACGTGATGTTAGACCCCGGCCTTGCCTTTGGTACCGGCACCCACCCTACTACCGCGCTATGCCTAAAATGGCTCGACCAATTAGATCTTAGTGACAAGACTGTCGTTGACTTCGGTTGTGGTAGCGGCATTTTAGCCATCGCCGCCATTAAGCTCGGTGCCAAGCGGGTAGTGGGGATTGATATCGATCCACAAGCCATCTTAGCCAGCCGAGACAATGCCGAACGTAATGGCGTAGCCGAACAATTAGAGCTGTACCTCCCCAAAGATCAACCCAAAAACTTTCAGGCCGATGTTGTTGTTGCCAATATTTTAGCCGGCCCACTCAAAGAGCTGTCTGAAGTCATCCTAGCCTACTTGAAACCACAAGGTGCTATCGCTTTGTCTGGTGTTTTAGAGGAACAAAGCGACGCCGTACTGGCCGCTTATCAAACACACTGCGAAATGGACCCGCTTGTTCTTGATCAAGAATGGTGTCGATTAAGCGGAACAAAACGCTAAAGCTAATCACGATATAAGGCAAACCCATACCAGATAGGGTTTGCTGCCACACTCCGCTACTAAAAATCCAGCTTTTTTTTTGAAAAATGTTCAAATTATAGCCTTTTCAGCGTGCTCAAAAAGTCGTAAACTACGCCGCCCTGATATTGAGAAGAACGGCAGTCATGAATATAGGCAGTTACCAACTGGACAATCCGGTGATACTTGCCCCAATGGCTGGCATTACCGATCAACCCTTTCGTCGCTTATGCTGGCGATTAGGCGCGGGGCTTACGGTATCGGAGATGGTGTCCAGCAACCCGCGGGTATGGAATAGCAAAAAATCTCTAGACCGAATGTTTCACCTAGATGAATGCGGCATACGTAGCGTTCAAATAGCAGGTTCCGACCCAGAATTGATGGTGCTGGCTGCCCAACACAATGTAGCCAATGGCGCACAAGTTATCGACATCAACATGGGTTGTCCGGCGAAAAAGGTAAACAAAAAATTGGCTGGTTCGGCTTTGTTACAACAACCCGAACTAGTGGAAAAAATTCTTGATGCTGTGGTATCAGCTGTGGATGTTCCAGTGACCTTAAAGATCCGAACAGGTTGGTCACCAGAGCACCGCAATGCCTTGCAGATTGCCAAACTGGCAGAAGCTTCGGGTATTCAATCCTTAGCCATCCATGGTCGCACGCGAGCATGTATGTATAAGGGGATGGCCGAATACGACACCATAAAAGCAGTAAAACAAGCAGTATCAATACCGATTGTGGCTAATGGCGACATCACCACGCCGGAGCAGGCCAAACATGTATTGGACTACACCGGGGCAGACGCCATCATGATAGGTAGAGGAGCTCAAGGAAATCCTTGGCTCTTCAGAGAGATTAACCATTTCTTAGACAGTGGTGAGCATTTAGCCCCACCTACTGCCAAAGAAGTGAAGGAAGTTATGCTTCACCACTTAGACAACCTGTATGCACATTACGGCGAGTATCAAGGGGTTCGTATCGCACGCAAACATGTAGGCTGGTACTTGAAGCAAATAGCGGACACGGACAAGTTTCGAGGCCAGTTTAACCAGCTTGAATCAGCCCTGGCCCAAACGTCCGCGATTGAACAGTTTTTCGAATAGTTGTGATCATTAAATTTAATTAAAAAGAGCGTCAAGTATGTTTGATTCAAATAACACCACAAACACACTTTCTACTATGACCAGCAGTGCTACCAGCACTGAAGTGAAAGAACGTCCATTGCGCGATTCAGTTGAGCAAGCCTTGCGCAACTACTTCGCCCAGTTAAATGGCGAAGATGTGTCTGAATTGTACGAATTAGTACTATCTGAAGTTGAAGCCCCGTTGCTTGACGTAGTTATGCAATACACTCGCGGTAACCAAACCCGCGCTTCAATCATGTTAGGTATCAACCGTGGTACTCTACGTAAGAAGCTAAAAAAATACGGCATGAACTAAATACCCGTTCATAAAGTATTGATTAAAAAGCCAAAGTGGTTGATTTCACTTTGGCTTTTTTGTGTTTGCTACACACGAAAAGTATGTAAAACGGAAATTATTGGCTAAAAATAGTCTTAAAAGGGAATTTATAGAATTTTCGGAACCAATTTTAGCAACATCCAAAAAAAGAAAGGCTGGTGGAAAGTACAGCATCCTTGCTTAGAAAGGATAGGTATGAAAACTAGCCAAAAATATTTCAGATTTTACAATTCAAAAAAGCTTAGTCATTCGTAATGCATCTCTCCCATTAACCTGAAATGGATACACTTCAGAAACAAGCTCAACTCCAGCATTTGCAGTGGCTCGTCCGAAATATACTTGGGACTTTCCAGAGTCGATTATATTAGAGGCAGACTTAGCCGAGACCCCCATCCAACCGCGATAGCTGTAAACACCTACTCCTCGGAAGCGGCCCTCAAACACAGCACCAATAATGCTTTAGTGGCCTTTGTATAACACGCAAACTCAAACTCACTTGGATTGGTATGTAGGGAAACATCAGAATCAGTTAACTTGGAAAAACGCTCCACTTCCGACAACAATACAAACTTTTCCAAAACAACTCCTTTTATTGGCTTTCTTCATCGGTTTTAATTCCGAAACGAAGCTCATACTTAAGCCCATCGGTTGGGAAGAGTTCCGTAAACTCGCCGTTCCAAATAGCTATGGCAGAAGCCGATTTTGCCACAAGCATACTTTAGCGAACGGTTCACCACTTTTAATCAGAAAAATGCAACTATCTTTTGGCTTGAGCAACGCTAGCTCACACCCATGAAAATTATCTATTTCCCTCTCCGCCCACGCCTTTCCTTGCCACTGCCCAGCCGCAGGGAAAAAAAGCAAAAAACAAATCGTGCCTAAAATGACATATGGTGCAAAAAAAGCCTGATAGCCCACCCAAGCTAGGAATTAATATGTAATAGCGAAAACGCGCATTCATTTTCTTTTGCATCAACTTGATCAAAACAGGGGCGGCCATAACGTTTCGAAATAGAATTACGGTAATAAGAACGGCAATAAAGCCAATAGCTCCGAAAAGGGCTAGCACCCACATGTTATTAAGTAACCTCAGATCGGTTTAAGCCATCGCCATCAATCCTGTTTTTTCAGTGCTCGTGATGTTTAGCGATGGCTTTTCTGGTTTCTGACTGTATGCCATTAGCCCTCCAAGTAGGTTCAACATAAATCCATGCAGACTTCGATGACGGGAATGCTCTATCTGAGAGATGTTTTTCAGTTGGTCATTAATGGTTTCGATAATGAACCTTTTTGACAGCATCGCTCTATCCCAAGCGGCAAGTACTTTTGGTTTCATGTTCTTACGGTGGGTCGTAATCAGGGTGATTCCGTCCTCTTTTAAATCTTCGGTAAGTGCTTTACTGATATAGCCTTTGTCTGCATACAGCTTGTCGAAAAGGCCTTTTGATAGTTCCCGGACAGGCTTTCTATCATCGGTATTAGCAGGTGTAAGTTTGGCTGCAACGATATCGCCGAGATGGTTGGTAATGATGTGAAGCTTAAATCCATAGAACCAGCCCATTGTACCTTTACCTCTTGCCGCAGTTCCTTTGAAAACCTTATGCCTTGGAATGCGTAAATTGTGGCAGACCTTAATACTCGTAGAGTCAATAAACTCAATGCCTGTCGGCTCTCCTTTAACATGAGTAAAAAGAGCTCAATGGCACGAGCCCAGAAGACATTACTTCAAGAAACCGTGTGTAACTGAGTAGTGTGGGAAAATCACTCTTGTAGTGACGGCGTACGATTCCAAGGTAAAAGTTTTTGAAATCACGCTGATGAGACATATGGAAAGCGATAATTATTGTCATGATTTCGCTTTCGGACATTCGACCTTTTCGGTTGCGCTTACGTTCGCCGCTTTCAAGCTGAAGTTTTTACCACTGAGGTAAAAAAGCCTGAGAAAAGTCATCGACATGACAAAATAACTCCACTAATTTATGCATAGCGGGTTCCTTTGCGATGATTCTCTCTTAGTCGAAAGATCTGATCGCAGAACCAGCTTTTAGTTCCCTTCTTTTTATCCCGAGTTCAGGTTATTTAAGATCTTGGGAGCGCGTTATCAATTCATTCCTTTTGAAGCCGCAATGTACATCATCAGCAATAGAGAAAATATCAACGATATTCATCAAGTTAGCTATAATGCGAAAGCGCTAAGCCAAGAAATTTGTAACAATTTCGGCTTAACTGCTCAACCTAGTCAGCTCATAGCTGTGGAGTTAGAGCTATTACAACATCGCGTAAAAGTAACGATTAAAAACCAGAGAAACTCGCCACTCATTCACAGCTAAGTTAGGTTAAAAAATCGACTGCACTAGCCCCTACGCCCTAACATCTTTAACACGGCCTTTAACATCAACCAAGCAGTCTGCGGACGACAACGCAATCTTAAAGACGAAAGCAGTACTTTAAACGCCTCACCAGCTTGTTGATTCCAGAGTAAATCTTTGCCCCAATCAAGGTAAATTTTCGCCTTCACCTGCTTAGCCTGAACCAGCCATTGTTGCTTAGCGCTATGCTGTCGCTGTAAAAAGCGCTCTACCACTGTTAAATTATCTTGATAGGATGACAGCAAGCTCCCCAAGCTGCCCTCCATGTCGGCTTTCCATACCAAACTGCTTTGCAATAGACCAATCGGTCCTTGTTCGGCGACGCGTAAATATAAGTCAATATCTTCAGCAGTTCTCAATCCAACATCAAAATCGCCAACCTGATTTAACACCTCACGCCTCACCATAAATGAGGAGGTCACCAAATATGGGTGTAGAAAAACCTGCTGGAGATTTTTGGTGATTAGTTTAGGACTCTGTTCAACTTTATGAGACAGGGTTTCTTCATCCGCTTTATAAGAGGTTTCGGTATAACAAGCCACCCACTCAGGGCAAACTTGCATTGCTGCAACCTGTTGTTCGAGTTTATTAGGACGCCATAGGTCATCAGCATCTAAGAACGCAACAAATTCGCCTTTAGCTGCAGCAATACCAGTATTTCGGGCTGTCGAAGCGCCACCATTCTGCTGAGTGATTACTTGCAAACGCCCAGCATACCACTCTAAACATTCAACTGTATTGTCGCTCGAGCCATCGTTAACCACAATAATCTCATAATCATCAAAACTTTGGGTAAGTACTGAATCAATTGCCTTATGAATAAAACTGGCAGAATTATAGGCCGGAATAATAATACTAACTGTAACTGACATCACTGACACCTACCTGAGCTATTGCTGAAGTTCATCAAGACAGCGATTAAGCCGCACAAGCAATCGATTTTGTACCTGCAACTGGCTTAACTCGCCTTCAGCCTGTCGGCTAAGCTCCGTTAGCTGATGACATAGTTGTGAACGACGTTTCGCGTTGGAGTTACGCGGCTTAGGTGGATACCAATGCTTACCTAAACCTAAATTTTGTAGCTGCCGTTTCAGCTCGTCTTTAGTCCCAGCAACCAACCCCGAAGCATGATAAAAATAACTTGGCAACTGCACCGGTTGATAGCTCATATCCACTGTTGAAAGCCAATCTTGCCATTTATGGCGGTTAACATGGTCGCCAAGAATGATGGCCTTCCAAGGCAGGCGCAAAGCATCTGCCACTATCGCCCCATGCATAGCTTCAGTGAGTAATACACGACACTTGGCCATTTCGGCAAACACTTTATCCACCGACCATTCAGGAGAGATAAAACGTAAACCGCAAGTTTCTGCAATATTCTGCCAATCGGCACTACGACAACTGAGGTAGTGAGGCATAAAGCCGACATCCCCAGTCTCCACATTTTGTGGTTCCATAACATTACGCAGTAATAACGCTGAGTCAGTCACTGCAAGTTGCGGATCTAGGTTTAGGGCTTTAGCAGTATATGGCCCCCTGAGCGCATGGATTTTCCACTTGTCAGTAACCTGTGGTAGTTGACCATAACCTACGCCAGAACCCACTATGTGCAATATTTTATCTTTTGGTAAGCGGTGATTAAGCAAGGTGCCAATCCCCACCAGCAACTCTGACGAATCATCATCGATTAAACTAGGTAATAGTTTTGGCCACAGCCAAGGATTAAGATCATCACCGAAATTACCGACCTCATCCTTGTAATAAAATAATTGCATCTTGTAATCAATTCTTCCTTGTAATCTACTCTACCGAAAGCTTTCCTATATAGGGCTTATAAACCGACTTTTAAGGTAATATATACGGCAACAATCACCGTCCAGCTATACCCCATACTGCGCCACACCATTTTACCCGAAAACATCTCCAGTAGACTGGAGCGCATTTTTAACAGGCGAAAATGACTGGCCATTTGCATGCCCATAAAAATAAATAACAACAGGGTAAATTGCCGACTCAGAAAAAAAGCAGTGACCATAAAACCAATCATGGAATAGAACAATACCTTATTGAGGGAGACTTCTTCATTATATTGCTTGGCCAAGATTTCATTAGCTTGTTCACTTTTTTCGGCATCTTCGCTATAGGTATTGAACTGTTTCATGATGGCATACCCCATCAGCATGTTCATCACTAGGGCTCCACCCCATAAGCTATAACCGAGCACGCCTAATTCACTGGCCACGTGCACATAGGAGTTATGCGCCACAATACCGTGTAGGTCTATAAAGTTACCCATACCCACCCCAAATACGGGGTTATAAATAAGCATCTGAATACCGTCATACCAAGCATCTAAGCGACCGGCAGCAGAGGCCTCGGAAGATGACAACCCGCCAAAAGAAGCAATTAAGGTGGCGGCGATAGGCGCGCTAAACACCGCAAATAAAATCAACTTTGCGCCTGCGTTGTTAACTAAAAAGTAAATACCCACTACTGCTACTGTGCCCAACAATGTGCCGCGAGAGCCTGTCATATATACGCCATAGCCCAGTGCAATTATCACCGCCAGCATGAGTAGTTTCATCAACTTACCGCCTCGACCATAGAAGTAAGCAACAAAAGGCATATTCATCACCAAGAACATGCCCAAATCATTCGGGTCACTAAAAAAACCCAAATAACTGATCCGCATCTCCTCCCGGCCTACAGTTATACTCCCACCAATACCTGAGCCATAACTTCCATTAAAAGAAGTTTGTTGAACGTGGCCGTTATACACCATGCCCAAGGCTGCCGCGATGCAAATCCACATCAATGCTCGTTGTCGACCTGCTGTATTAATCAATACGCTATAGAGAAAAAAAGGAATAATCGAGCTAACGAACAGACGTTCAGCTTGGAAAATCCCTCCCGTCCCCCAGCCATTTAAAAATGCCGAAACCATAATAATAGGAACCAGCCCCAACAACATATAATGCTGAGCTCGCAAAGTAATCGGCCGAAGGGTGAGCAAGGTGAGCGCAAATGACAGCATCGCAAATATCTTAATAAAGATATACTCCGACGTTGCCGGAGAAAACTCATGCGGCCTTATCAATACCGCGATACTGTATAAACATAAGAAAAAGAAGGCTGCGGGTGCGGTTCTAGGCTTAACCGGAAGCGTCCTTCTCGTTCCAGGCGGCTTAGCTTTGTTTAAAGAACCTTGCTGACGAGCTTGAATAATGCTCTCCTCCCTGGAGATTGAATCAGATGTAAAGTGACTAAGTTTATCTCATCACAAGCAAATTGCGCCTTATAACTTTGCCCTTGATTACCCATCATGAAATCGTAACGTTTAGCAGAGCTATGTAAAATACTCCATACATGCAGTGCGAAGCCCGGCGAACACTCACTATAGCTCTGCCGCCAACCAGATTGGTAGAAATAGTCACACTCTGAGCTACGTAAATAGTAATTTAAAGCGATAGCTTGTTGCTCAACAAAAATACCGCTCATCGCTATTTGTGCTGGGTTTTGCTGACGAAACTGTTGATGAAAAACTTGGAAGCGCGGATCCACAAATGCCCCCAACTGCCCCACAGCTTGCCAGCGAGCTTGATGCATAGCCTCCAGCTCAGGCCAATATTGTTCTATTTGTTGCGGCGATAGCCACTTGAATTGAGCCCCCAATTTTGCCAATTTTTTCTCGCTTCGACGCCACTTAGAGCGAGCATTCCGACTAAGTTGCTCAGGAGCCCACGTAGCAACGGAAAGGGAATAGGCGGTTGCGTTAGTCTCACCGCATTTCGCAAATTCAGCCAATAATTGATGCAAGTAGCCCCCTTTCATTAGAGCCCTAACCTGCAATTCATCAAAACGTAACAAAGCTAACCATTGAACAATGTAAACCTTGGCTTGCTCGTAGTGCTCATTCTGGACTAACAATTCAGGATATTCAGAAGCAAGTTCGGCCTGTTCAGGTTCACCCTGCCCCAGAAAGTGTAAACGTCGTAGTTTAAATAGGCCGCCCACGCTGCGAATATAAAAGGGCGCTAATGCCACTAGTTTACCGTCGACAAAACCGGCTAAACAATGTAGTTGGCAATGCCCATCCCAGAATTGCCTTGACCACAAGCGCAACCACTCGAGGCGATTGAATAAATGGCTATTGCAGGAATTAGCTAAATCTTGCCATTGATCGGCCAAACTATATAAACGTTCTAGTTGAGAAATTTCTTGCCATTGAATATCACTGCGCTGTACCACGCTAGAATTCCTCAACAAGAGAGAGCCAGTTGTTGCAGAAAACACCAAACAGGTTTAAGTTGTTCGCGATAAAGGTTAGCAAAGCAAACATAGCTTTCAGTGCTACGCCTTAGTTTGCTCAATATACCATGGCATCGCTAACGATAAGCCTTGGCCAATATTGTATTGTGGTGCATAACCTAACAACGTTTCAGCCTTGCTGATATCCGCTCTGGAATGGCGAACATCTCCAGCGCGAAAATCTCGATACTCAGGCTTAGCAGAACGAACAACACCATATTTAGCTAAGTTTTCAAGCAGTAAATCATATAGTTGAGTTAAAGTGGTTTGATCATTCAAGGCCACGTTAAACACCTCACTGGTGGTTAGACCCGCAGTCGCAGCCAAGATATTCATTTGCACGACATTGTCGATAAAACAAAAGTCGCGACTAGTTTCACCGTCACCATTAATAAAGACTTGCTCTTCATCAATCAAGGCTGCCGTCCATTTGGGAATTACCGCAGCGTAAGCCCCATTTGGGTCTTGGCGAGGACCAAATACATTAAAATACCGCAGACCAATTGAGGGGAATTGGTAGCTTCGTTGGAAAACTGCGCTGTATAGTTCGTTCACATACTTGGTTACCGCATAAGGCGATAAAGGATTACCTATTTTATCTTCCACCTTAGGTAAGTCAGGATGATCACCATAAGTAGAACTAGAAGCTGCGTAAACAAATGCCGATACTTGTTGCTCTTTAGCTTCTTGTAAAACGTTTAAGAAGCCTGAAATATTCACATCGTTAGTGGTAATGGGATCGTTGATTGAACGCGGAACAGAGCCCAAAGCGGCCTGATGCAAAACATAATCACAACTGGCAACAAAGGCCTTGCAGTCTTGCCGCTGACGAATGTCGCCTTCAATAAAGGTAAACCGCTGCCACTGTTCTTCAGTGACTAAATTTCTCACTTCATCAAGATTATGTTGGTGGCCAGTGGCAAAATTATCTAAACCTACAACTTGCTGATCTAGCTTCAACAGGGCTTCCAATAAATTAGAGCCAATAAAGCCCGCCACGCCTGAAATAGCCCAACGTTTGGGTTGTTGTTGTAGGAGCTCACAAACCTGAATAAAACGTGTCACAAAGCACTCCTTACTTATAAACGCAGATCGCTTTTATCAGCTGGTAATAGATATTTTAAGTCATACAAAACATGTTCAGTCTTACCAAAAGCACGGATCTGTTCAACCGACATGTCCTTAAATTGCTGATGCGCTACCGCTAAGATAATCGTATCGTAGTGCCCCCGCTGCGGCGCTTCAACCAAGTCGATACCATATTCATCATGGCACTCTTGCTTATCAGCCCAAGGATCATAGGTATCCACCTGCACACCGTAGTCAGCAAACTCATGCACAATATCAATCACCTTGGTATTACGAATGTCTGGGCAATTTTCCTTAAAGGTCAAACCTAAGATTAAAATTTTACTTTCAACTACCGATATATTGCGCTTCACCATGGCTTTGATGCATTGCGACACCACATAACGACCCATATTATCGTTTATACGCCGTCCCGCTAAAATCACCTCTGGGCGATAACCAATAGACTCAGCCTTATGAGTTAAGTAGTAAGGATCTACACCAATACAGTGCCCCCCCACCAAGCCTGGTCTAAAGGGTAAGAAGTTCCATTTAGTGCCTGCAGCTTCTAATACGGCCTCTGTATCAATACCCAAGCGGTTAAAGATCAATGCCAGCTCATTAATTAAGGCAATATTGACATCACGCTGAGTATTTTCAATGACCTTAGCCGCTTCGGCCACTTTTATGCTGCTAGCTTTGTGGGTACCGACTACCACGATTTCGCTGTAAAGATCGTCGACAATTGTCGCGATCTCTGGCGTTGAACCAGAGGTGATTTTTTTGATGGTAGAGACACGGTGGGTTTTATCACCGGGGTTAATACGCTCAGGGCTGTAACCCACATAAAAGTCTTGGTTAAAAGTTAAGCCTGAGTGTTTTTCCAATACCGGTACACATTGCTCTTCAGTGGCGCCGGGATAAACCGTCGACTCGTATACCACAATATCATTAGCTTTAAGTACCTTAGCGACGGTTTCGCTGGCGCGAATCAAAGGGGTAAGGTCAGGTTGCTTATGCTCTGTAATTGGCGTAGGTACGGTTACAATAAACACATTGCATTCAGCTAAATCTTCAATCTTGGAGCTATAGGACATATTAGCAGAAACAGCGTTTAACTCTTCGCTGCTCACCTCTTGAGTAAGGTCTTCACCTTGTTGTAATTCAGCAACTCGGTTTTGATTAATGTCAAAACCAACAACACTACGTTTCTTAGCAAATTCAACAGCTAATGGCAGCCCTACGTAGCCCAAGCCAATTACCGCAATACTCACGTCCATGTTTATATCCATTTCAATTAAAAAAACATTTTCTAACAACAATTAAACCGCATATTGAGACAGAAAGTAAGAGCTTAGATCGACTAAACAACAAATACCTTACAAAGTAAGACAGCAACTAAATTAAGCTGTATTATTTTAAGGTAATTTATCAATCCAACAAACAGGGACGAACATGAGAAATCGTAGGTTTGGAATGAAAAAACTCATCTTAAGTGGCGCCTTAGCGTTAGCTTTAAATGCCTGCGGCGGTGATAGTGCTGTGCAACATTTATCAAAAGCTAAAGACTACCTCAAAAAAGACCAACAAAATGCTGCCATTATTGAGTTAAAGAATGCGATTAAAAAGGATGCCAATCTAGCTCAAGCTCGACTCATTCTTGGTGAAATCTATTTAAATAGAGGCAACTACCCCGCCGCCGCAAAAGAACTTGAACGCGCCAAGGATTTAGGAGCTAACAAACAAAGCTTAGCCCTTCTGCTTGCCAGAACTTACCTTAATCAAGGTCGGTCAGAACAAATAGCCGAACTAATTAATAATAACCGTCCCTTTGATATAGAAGTAGAAACAGAGCTCTTGGCCATCCATGCCTTGTCGCTGTTTAGAAACGGGCGAATTGATGAAGCTCAATTAAGTTTAAATCAAGCACAAGAGTTGGGTTATGAAGGCACATACTCTCGCATGGTGCAAGCCAGTTTATCCGCAGCCAATAACGAGCTTAATACTGCTAATCAAACCCTCGAGCAGCTCAGCAAGGAAGCACCTAACAATACTGATCTTTGGTTACTTAAAGGGCATTTGGCCTCCATGTCTAATGACAATGAAACGGCAGTAGAGGCATACCGAAAAGCCGTAGAATTAGCCCCCGAAGCGAGCCAATATACGCTTTATTTGGCACAGGCCTTAGTTAAAAACAAACAGTTTTCAGAGGCTGAACCCTACCTTGATAGGATTTTACAGATAGCGCCGAATCATATGCTGAGTAATCAGCTAAAAGCCTTTATTCGTTTTCAAAGTGAAGATTACGAACAAGCCTTTACTATAGCAACTAAGGCGCTACAGAATGGTTCACAAAATACCGCGACCCAACTGGTTGCGGGTGTATCAGCCTACCAACTACAAAAGTATCAGCAAGCGCTTATTCAGCTAGAGCGCGTAATCAGCAAAGACCCACAAAATGCTTTAGCACAACGCCTATTGGTCACCACTCAGTTTCGTATAGGTCAATTGGACAGTGCCTTTAGTCAACTCAATCAAGACAGTGTCTCTAACAACCAAGATAGTGATTTTCTTAGTACCGTGAGTCTACAACTTAACCGCTTAGGACGAACCGAAGAAGCCTTACAAATTGCCGAAAAAGCCGCTAGCGTGGGCGGCCTATCAGAGAAAGCTAAACTCGGATTACTCAAATTAAAACAGAATGATGTCTCAGGTATCGTACTTCTTGAACAGGTGCTTGCTGAAAGTCCTAATCATGCTCAAGCCTTTTTAGGTTTGCAAACCTATTATTACCAGCAAGGACAAAAGCAGCAGGTATTACAAGCACTAAATCAGTGGTTAACAAAACACCCAAATGAACAAAGTGTGTTGTTATTCAAAGGGGCGATTCTTGAACAACAAGAACGTTATGATGAAGCGCTAGCCAGCTACCAAGCAATTCTTAAAGACAAACCAGAAGATATTATCGCGCAGCTGTTCAGTTCTTCAATCTATGCCCAAAAAGGACAAGTCGAGAAGGCATATCAAACTGCACTAAAAGTCAAACAACAACAACCCGAAAACTTAAGAGCCTATGAATTTTTAATCAGTTTCGCTTCGCAACTAGAGCGCAATCAAGAAGTGAAAAGTTTGATAGATCAACAATTAAAAGCTTCTCCAGATTCGGTTCTACTGTTAGAACAAAAGGGGCGCTACAACCTGTTTGTACAAGATTTAACTAAAGCCATAGATAGCTTTGAGCAAATTACGCCGCTACAGCGAGACGACCGAGTATGGCAGCTACTGGGAGACAGCTACCTACAGGCAGGGCAAACTGAACAAGCAGCCAGCACTTACAAAACTTGGCTAGATAACTCACCCCTATCACTGGCAGCCTATATAAAAAACATCAACCAGCATGAGTTAAATGGTGAACTAAGTGAAGCTATCACTTTAAGTGAACAAGCGGTTACATTATTTAAAAATAATCAAAAGTTGATTTTTGTGCATTCTGTACTGCTACTTAAAGCAGGCCAAGCAGAAGCTAGCCAAGAAGCATTAAACCAACTAACATATCAACAACAACAAACGCCAGCGGCACTCCAACAACAAGGCTATATATATTTAGTCCAACAAAACTGGGATTCCGCGATTAACACTCTGGATAAGCTATATCAAAGCTACCCAAGCACCCAAACAGCAACCCTATTAATTCGAGCCTATAAAGGTGCGGGTAACAATGACAAGGCCATTGCATTTATTGAAGGGGCAATAGAAAAATATCAGGATGAAGCCGCACCGCTTAAGTTGCAATTAGCTGAATTACAAATGCAGGCTAATCCACAACAAGCTTTAGCAGAATACCAGCAAATCCTCCAACAACAGCCTAATAATATTATTGCTCTTAACAATTTAGCTTGGATTTATCACAATATGGGCAATTTTAGTGAAGCTTTAACCTATGCCAAACAAGCTAATCAACTTAAGCCCGACATTGCTCAAATTAAAGATACCTATGGCTATATGTTGTTAAAATCAGGGAACACAACAGAAGCAATCACTGTTCTTGAACAAAGTTACTTGTTACAAAATGATGATGAAATTGCATTGCACTTGGTCGAAGCTCTAATTGCAAACCAGCAAAAAGATAAAGCCCAACAAGTATTAGATAAGCTTCAAGAGCTCAAGCCAGAGCTAACTAATAAAAAAGCAGAACTAGAAGCTCTGCTTAATTAAGCCAGTAATACCTGTCTCTACTATGAATGTCGAGGCAGGTATAAGCCCTGCTCCTCAGACCAAGAAAAGTCTTCTCTTAAATTAAGCGAGTTAAAGGTCTTATGGTTGAAGCTTGAGGTATACATTTTTTTAATATATCCATCATCGTTATCACTGTTCTTCGCAGCTAAACAGCCTTTTTCAACTTCCTTATCGATGCTACTCATCAAAGCTTGAAAGCCCACAGGCAAACTGCGAGTCAACATAGCAGCACTAATATAATAAGGTGCCCGCAAACCATGGTAATCAATGGCGGGACCTAGTTGTTCAAACTTGATGCCTAAGAAACTCATACTTCTAGCCAGACGCGGCTCCATCATGACAAAAGCATGATGAGTCCCAGCTCTTACTGCTAATGCAGCAATAGAAAGGTACAAACCGATAGCAAGAAAAGGAAAGCAACGTAACTCTTCCTCAGAATAAGTTTGTTCATTAATCGCACCGGCTGCAGCACCTTCAAACTGATCAGATTTACGGCGACGAAACTGAGGGCGAACCGCTAAACGCGATATTTCGCAAATTTCACTTCTTGAAAACTGAGTGGGGTGAAACTTGGCACCTGTAATTGCTTTTGAGCAGAATTTTTCGATTGGTAGCAGTTCACTATCATTTGAGGGAGAAACAATACGCACGCACCCCGCAAACCGGGCACTGGGTTTATGCTCGATGAGACAAAACCGCGAATATTCATCAAATTCATCTTGCTCCATGCCATTTTCACGAACCGGTTCGAAGTTGAGTTCTTCACAATATACATCATGGCGGATTCGAAATGCTTCCTTGACAGTATCGGGTTCATAAGCCACTACTGGTCGTAAATATTCAGAAAAATGCTGAGCAATTAACTTAGCTTCGCGTTTCACTAATAGTGAAATCCCCCCCCTTACCGCAGCACCGATATAAGGATAAGAAGCGAGTTTTTTGACGTATTTATTACGAATCATAATTGGCTCTCAAAGTTTGAAATTAATCCAAACACCAGATTCAAATTATTATTAGTTTAGTTAGATTTGATAAAAAAAGCGCAGACTGAGCTGCGCTTTTTACTTCATGCTACAAATTACGTAGCTTCATTCATTATTATGCGCGACGGCGAATAGACGCTAAGCCTAACAAACCTAAACCAAAGATAGCTAAAGTGCCTGGCTCAGGAACTCGTGCTGCAGAGATAGCAAAACCAGCTTGCAACTCATTGGTTTTGTCTTCTTCTGTTAAGAAACCAATACAAGTGAAGTCTGATCCACAGTCAACATCACTCAACACTTCCAATCCCTGAAGGCGAGTGGTCAAAGTGTATTCATATTCATTATAGCCATCGAGGGGAATAACGAAGCTATTACTTAAATAAATATCATTACCCACTTGCTCATAACTTACTTCATCGCCTAGTTTCAAAGTAAATAAGTCCGCACAACCTGCTACGTTAACACCCGCTTCGCCCACTAAGGTATCACCATATTTACATACACCACCGCTAGGAGTGTTATAGGTTTCTTCAAAAAGAATTTCAAACTTAAGAGTTGGACCAACAAGCTCTGGACCAACAACTGGTGCGGTAGGATTTAAAAACAAACCATCAAACAATGTAGCTGAAACCAATGTATCACCTGTAACACCCCAGTTTTCATGGGTAAGGCCTGTACCTGCAGCAAAATCTAGAATTCCAATGCCGTCAACTACACTAGTTGTAACAGGGCCGGATTCTGCATTGCCTATAGCCAAAGAGCTTTGTTTCAAATCAGGGTTTACTGCACCATAGGGTTGGCCCCAACTCAGAGTTTTAGGTAATTCACCACCAAACAACCCATCAAAATCATCTAAAGTTGCCCCTGTAGCATCAATACCAGTACCATCGGTATCATCATTAGGATTAGAACTCCATGGATTGAAACCGGCATCGTTTATATAGCTCCAGTCCGTAATAAGAAAAGCGTTTGCTGAGATGCTTACCACACCCAAACCAGCCGCTAAACAAGTCAATTTAAATTTATTCATGTCACCCATCCATTTGGTCATCACTAGTCAAGATACACCCTAACAAAGCAATCCTAATGCCAACTTTTAAAACCCTTATAAAACATAGAGATAAAATATGGTTAATCATGAGTTGAAAATAAAATGTAAAATAAATCGACACTAATAGCAGACATCCAAGAAGAGCTATTTGCTACATTACGCATCATTTTAAGACGATTTTTTTGGCAATGTTAAACATTAAGCGCTGTAAGGGATTTCGATTGCCCATAGGCCGCCAAGTTTTTTTAAATCGATTGCGATAGGCGTCAAAATGAATGCCATAAGGAGCAGTAACCAACTCTCCCCGATTCAGTAATATTTTCAGTACATAAGTACCCGCCACCCCACCACAAAGCTTCACAGCCATCGGCATTGAAGGTCCTTTTTTGGCATGAAAATCAGCTCGGCTTGGGTCAACTAAATAAGGCCGTTGTAACATTGCAGGTGATAAGCCGATTAGAAACTTAATGTACTGTTCATTCTCGCTTTTGGCATCCTCAAAACGAAAGTACTCTTCATAGCTCATTCCTCCCGGCATAAAGCATAGAAAAGCACAGCCCATGCCTAGAGGAGCCGCAGTTACTAAAGGAATATGTTTTTCTAAACACTTTTGAAAGACTAATTTCCGAGCAGCCAAAGCAAAAAAATCTAAACTATCTACATAAACATCCACGCCATCTAAAAACGCATCAACATTATGTTCAAAAATACCTTCTGGGAATGATTTAACTTCCGCCCGGGGATTAATATCTAAGCAGATATTTTCCATCACCTTGACCTTTGCTTGGCCAACGGTGGACATAAAAGCGCCGGCTTGGCGATTAAAGTTATGCACCTCATACTCATCGAAGTCTGAAATATGAAACTTGCCAATTCCAAGGCGAGCTAAGGTGACAATATGTTCACTACCCACCCCACCGGCTCCAGCCATGGCAACACGCTTGCCTTTAAGTACTTGCTGCTCAGTTTCTGTTACCCACCCAATATTTCTAGAAAAGGCATCTTGGTAATCAAAACCCATTGTTTAACATCCCTATAATAATTGTCGTAATCTAATGGAAAATTAGCCTACCCTGTTAAACCAGTTTGCCTTAATTAAGGCTAAAAACTAAGATGACTCCCTAGTTCACAGATAAGCTTTCTATGAAAACCACCTTCGTTATCATCATTACATTAGTTATATCACTGTTTAGTGTAGAAGCTTCCAGCGCACTTGCTGATACTATTGAAAAAGTAAAGCCCTCGATAGTGGGCATTGGCACCTATAACAGACTAGATTCACCTCGCGCCAATTTACGAGGAACGGGCTTTGTTATTTCAGAACATTTGGTAGCAACCAACGCCCATGTTTTACCTGAAAGCCTCAACCAACAACAAAAAGAACGGCTAGTCATATTTGTTGGCCAAGGCCGCTCACCTGAAATCCGCTTTGCCAGCTTAGTCGCCAGTGATAAACAGCATGATTTAGCCATATTAAGAATAGAAGGCCAAGCCCTTCACGCACTAACCCTGTCCCAGAAAAAGGTAAGGGAAGGCGAGTTGTATGCTTTCACAGGTTTTCCCATTGGCGCAGTGCTTGGTTTATACCCCGTGACCCATCGCGGTATAATTTCCAGTATTACGCCGGTGGTGATCCCGGCGCGCAATGCCAAGGAATTGAATCTAGCCCAACTTAAAAGACTTAAGTCGCCCTACAATATTTACCAATTGGATGCGACAGCTTACCCCGGAAACAGTGGCAGCCCGCTCTATCATCCAAACAGCGGTGAAGTCATTGCAATCATCAATAAAGTTTTTGTCAAAACCACCAAGGAAGCGGTGCTCTCTGATCCCAGCGCGATCAGCTATGCGATCCCCATTATTCACCTACGAGAGTTACTTTCTACATTACAGAAATAAGCTATTTAAGGCAGCGCTAATAAGAATGACATTCCATCCAGCTTTTAACATATAACTGGCACGATTCTAAATGCGGATAACATAATAAAAAACCCGCTAAACTAGCGGGTTATGTTGTTTTAAGTGTCTATTCTGACACTTTCAGAAAAGCTGATCCCTGCCACTACTTCTAGACACACCACTAAGTAAGTACAATCACCATAGAGGTACTTATGACAGTAAAGAAACCACGTAAAACTCATACCACTGAATTTAAACAAGAAGCCGTTCAGTTGGCTGTGAAAATCGGTGTTGCAGCCGCTGCTAGAGACTTAGGCGTATATGAATCGCAAATCTACGACTGGCGCAACAAGTTCCAGCAAAAGAAAAGCTCAAGTCAACGTGAAGTCGAACTCGCAGCTGAGGTGGCTAAGTTGAAACGTCAACTCGCTGAACAAGCGGAGGATTTAGCCATATTAAAAAAGGCGGCTACCTACTTCGCGAAGAATCAAAAATAAAGCGATTCAAGTTCATGCAAGTGCACCAAATCGAATTCTCGGTGTCACGCATGGCTTCGGTACTTAAGGTATCGCGAAGTGGGTTTTATCATTGGCATAAATTCGGTGAACGGTCGAGCCAACGCGCATTGCAACAACAGCGGCGAGATGAACAAATACAACAGATTTTTGTCGATTCTAAACAGCGTTATGGTGCCACTCGCATCAAAGTTGAGCTAGAAGAAAAACAGCAAACACCGTGTATTAAGACGATTAGTGAGAGTATGAAGCGCCAGGGCTTAGTGCCCAAAGCGGCTCGTAAGTTCAAGGTGACGACTGACAGCAATCATACGTTGCAAGTTGCGCCTAACTTACTTGAGCGCGACTTTACGGCCACCGCACCCAATCAGAAATGGGCAACAGACATAACCTATCTATGGACCAGTGAAGGCTGGCTCTATTTAGCGGTTATTATCGATTTATTTTCAAGAGCGGTGATTGGCTGGTCAATGAGCCCAAACATGAAAGCAGAGCTGGTGTGTGATGCCTTAACGATGGCCATCTTCCGTAGAGGGCGTCCAAAAGGTGTCATTATGCATAGTGATCGCGGTAGTCAGTATTGCTCAGGGGATTTCCGTGACCTGCTGAACAAGTATGAATTACAGCAAAGTATGAGCCGAAAAGGTAATTGTTGGGACAATGCTTGCGCCGAGAGTTTCTTCCACTCACTGAAAGTAGAAGCTATTCATGGCGAACCCATTATGGATCGGAAAACAATGCGCCAAGCGGTATTTGAATACATTGAAGTTGATTACAACAAAACGAGAAGGCATAGTGCGAATGGCTATCTCAGCCCAGAAGCATTTGAACTAAAGAGCATTGCTTAGTGCCGTGTCTAGTTTTAGTACTAGGGATCAATCACTACACGTTGGGAAGATTGGAGTCATCACTGAGTTTAGTTTTCAGTTTGTATAACTCTTCATACCCGCGATCTCCACAAAAGCCATCCATCTCGTTATTGATGGGATACAAGAGGATCTCCACCTCTCGATCGCTTAATGATAATCCGCGCTTCCAATGTTCTTGTCGCTTCAACGTTTTCTCCAGGACTTGGCTCCTTTTCTCAAACACCCAACACTTTTTATGGTATAGACTTACTTAAGTGCCTAATAGGTTAAAGAAGGAGTTAACCCCTTATGACTCTCACCAAAAAACTGCTCATTATTAGTGGCTTAATCGTTGCTACTCTAGCGTTTGTTCAGGCGAGTATCTCTGCTTATTCGATTCGGACGCAAATACTGGATAGCATCACGTCGTCGAATAATCTTTATGGTGAAAGTAGTTCTCGAACGATAAGTGGATGGATTGATGAGAAGAAAAATATGGTTTCTGCATTTTCGGATGCTTTAAACCGAACGGATACCACAGAGAGAATCATAAGCGAGATTAAGACAATCGATATGGCAGGTGGCTTCGGCTCAGTTCTTTATGGCACTGTTGAGGGTGATACATACCGGGCTAAAGGATTGAACACCAAAGCCGGTTACGACCCTAAAATTCGGCCTTGGTATACAAATGCCGTCAATAACTCAGAAGTGTACCTGAGCGAACCTTACATTGGTTCATCAAGTGGTCAGCTTATCACAACCGTGTCAAAGAAAGTTGTGATTGATGGACAGACAACAGGTGTTGTAATGGCGACTCTGCCACTTGATAAGATCAAGGATGACATCCTATCAATTAAGGTCCCCGGTGATGGCAAAGCCTTCTTGCTTTCTGCCACCGGTACTATCATTGCGCATCCAAACGTAGAGTTAGGAAATAAGCCATTTACTGAGCTTACACGAGATATCACGGCAAATGAGTTGATTCGTCAAGCCGATCAAATTAGTTTGTTAGATATTGAAGTAAACAGCGTTCAGTACCTATCGACTGTATCTAGCGTGAAAGGGACGAACTGGTACTTGGTGCTCATGAGCCAAAAAAACGTGTTACTTGAGCCGGTGAAAAATCAATTGGTATATCAAGCTGTGATTGCCGTGATTATGTTTGCCCTTTCAATCATTATTCTAGCTGGTGCGCTTCGTTATATGCTTTCAGATTTGCTGTCGGTATCGAAAGCACTCAACGACATTGCAAAAGGTGAAGGCGACTTAACGGTACATATTGATGCTAAGACGAACGATGAAGTCGGGGATTTGGCACGAAGTTTTAATCAGTTTGTAGAAAAGCTTCATGGCATTATTTCAACGGTTAATCAGATATCACACAAAGTACTCAATCAGTCAGACCTCAGTGCTCGATCGTCAAGTGAAAGACAGTCAAGCATTGCTAACCAACAGAATGAAATTATTATGGTTTCAACCGCTATGACGGAAATGGCAACCACGACGGGTGAGATTGCCAACATTGCTGAAGAGACCTCTCAAAGCGCGACAGACACAGTTGAAGTTAGCAACAGAGGCAACCAGTTATCACAAAAAAGTGAGGAATCCATCAATAAACTTTCTGAAGAAGTTAAAAGTGCCAGTGAGGTTATCGAAGACCTCAGTCAACAAGGGGAACAGATCACGACTATCGTTTCGTCAATTAATGATATTGCAGAACAAACGAACCTGCTGGCGCTTAACGCAGCCATAGAAGCCGCCCGAGCGGGAGAACAAGGGCGTGGTTTCGCCGTTGTTGCTGACGAAGTGCGTTCACTTTCAGAAAGAACTCGCACGTCAACAGAAGAAATCAGCCAAATGATCAGTAAGCTTCAAGGAACGACCTCAGAGGCTGTTTCGGTTATGAATCAGTGCCACAATTTGGCGATTCAAAGTGTTGACGATACAAGTAATGCAGCAGCAAGTTTCAAAGAAATCAAAGAATCAACAGAGTCTATCAATAATATGGCCGCACAAATTGCCACGGCAGCAGAAGAACAAGCGGTCGTGAGTCGAGAAATTAACGCCAACACAGAGTCTATCAAGGTTATTTCTGACCGCTTAAGTGAGGATTCAGAGGAAGGCGTGATACAAGCGCAGCACTTAAATGAGATATCAGAGAATCTGATTGAGCAAGTAGGAAAATTTAAGATCAGGAAATAGCTGGTAATTTTCCGGCTTAACAGCCAACCGCAAGCTTTTCAAGGCACCTTTCGGTGCCTTTTTAATACTGCCCCACTATTCTCCCTCTAATTGTGCTATTAAAAATAACAAAAACCTGCTAGACAGCAGGTAAAAGTTCATTGCCAAACTTACAATTGAATAATAATGCAGATGAAAATCTCTGACTTGAGATAACGAATTTGAGAAAAATTGGGAGCTTCCGAGTACCGCCGATCAGCAGTCTAATATTAGAGAATATAAGGAAACCCGAAACGAAACCTATCGGTTCAAAATCGAAGCTACTCATAAAGGGGCACAATCGAGTTAGCCAGCTGTCAGAACTGCTTTAGCTCTAATGGTTGAGCATGTAAGATCGGATATTAGCCAATACATTTTAAGCTGTTAACACCAAGCGATTTTGTCGTACTTTAATTACCACGCGATTCTGTCGTAATCGCTAATTACCAAGGGAAATTGACGGTTATCTTTAACCGTGTTCTTTGAATGTTTTGTATAAGCATTTGAGGAACGCTAAGGGTGATTGTTCTGAATTCCAAAGCTCAATTAACAGTTGATATCATTGCTAAAGTGGCAGAGCGTAAAATTACGATAGCTAATGCCGCTAAGCTCCTCAATAAATCCAAGCGTACTATTGAACGTTATTTGCAACGTTACCGAAGCCAAGGTTTACAATTCGTTGTTCACGGGAATACAGGCAGTGAGCCAATTAATAAAACTCCAGATAAGCTTAAGCTGCAAGTTCAGTCGCTGATCCGCGAGAAATACTATGATCTGAATCTGTTGCACCTCGCCGAGATGCTTGAGGCTCACGAACACATTGTTGTTAAGCGCGAGACACTGCGTAAGTGGGCACATGATATCCATCATGTAAAACGAGCCAAGCGTAGGCGTAGCCGTGTTCATAAACGCAGAGAGCGGATGGAAGCACCAGGGCTAATGCTGCAAATGGACGGCAGTACACATCGCTGGTTCGGTGATAAAAAATCGTGCTTAATCGCTATAATTGATGATGCTAACAGCGATCTCCATGCAGAGTTTTTTCTGTCAGAAACGACTGAAGGGTGTATGAAAGTTATGCGTTCAGTTGTTGAGAAATTCGGCGTGTTTAAAACTCTATATGTTGATAGAGCTGGTATCTTCGGTGGCCCTAAACGTTGCAATTTCTCTCAGATGCAACGGGCCTGTGAGGAGTTAGGAATTGAAATCATCTTTGCCAGTTCTCCTCAAGGAAAAGGTCGTATTGAACGTGCCTTCGATACTCTGCAAGACAGGTTGATACCGGAGTTACGGCTCAACAATATTACTGACATGACGGGTGCTAATAGCTACCTCCAACACGTTTTCATCCCCCAGTTCTGGCGTAAAAAGCTGGTTGTAAAATCAAGAACACCAGGCACCGAATATACTCCTGTATCACGCTATATCAATCTTGATGACATCTGCGTCACCAAGGTCTACCGGAAAATACGCAACGACCATACGTTTAGCTACGGCGGAAAACTCTACTTCATCGACTCACCGCTTAAGCACTCAATTGCTAACCAGAAAATTGAAATTCGTACGGGTAAAAATAAGCGGTTCGATGCGTACTTCGCTGGGCGAAAACTACAGGTAACCGAAGTCAGGGAGTCTGATAAACTATCCTCTGAAGACCATGAACTCCAGAAGAAGCTTGATGTATTAGCTCTGGCTGACAAGCTCGGAAATGTGGCAGAAGCCTCCCGTCTAAGTGGTGTCTCCCGCGATACTATTTACCGCCATCGTAAGCTGATAAAGCAAGGTGGAATCGAATCGTTAAAACGTCAGGAAACGCCAGATCTTCACCACAAAAATCGTACTGACAGAGCCATTGAGGAAGTCGTCATCGAATTCTCACTAGCTAACCCACACATGGGACAATCCAAAGTGTCAAGATTGCTCAAGTCTGAAAGAAACGTCGACATACATGCTAGCGGTGTTCGCAATATCTGGCTAAGGGAAAATATGAATACTACTGCGTTACGGTTAGCAAAACTTGCTGAAACTCGGCAACATTGATAGTGTGATCACGTCAAAATCGCTTGGTACTTATACCGTCAGTATCCCTTGGTAATCACTAACCCGCGGATGTGTAAGATCGAGTATGAGTTACTACAGATTAACCCAGCTCGCCCTCTCTCATATCAGCAAGGTCAACCGCCGACACTTACTTGCCAACGGTCTCTCATTAAAGTTTTCTATGCCGGTGTTAATCGGTAAGAATAGACTTGTTCCCGTTGACATTGGGGATCACATCAACGCTTTATTATGTTTATTTTTCATGATGTTAGAAATATTTCCCATACAATGAATAGCGGATTTACTGACACCAGAGAGCTGACAAAAGCCATGGATAACACCAAGATATCTTTCACAATATGCTTCAACTCCACTGGCAAGTAAGGTTTTATATAACTGCTCCCCCTCATCTCGTAATGGGTCAAACTCTGCAGTGATAATATGAGTTGGTGGTAAGCCACTAAAATCGTTTTGACTCAGCGGATAAAGCTCTGGATTAGTTTTATCCTGCTGTTTATCACCCATGTAAAGAGCAAAACCTGAAAGTAACATATTGGCGGTAATGATGTAGTTTGAACCATTAGCTTTATAACTTTCTGATTGCCCATCTGGATCTAGCATTGGATATAACAGTATTTGCATACGCGGCAGCCATTTTTGGTGATTTCTCAGTCTTAACGACGTAATTAACGCCAATTGAGCCCCCGCACTATCACCAATAAAAATGACATTTTCTGTATCACCTCCAAACTGCGAACCATTCTTTTTTATTGCCAATACAGCCTTATAAACATCGTCATGTGCAGCTGGATATGAATATTCAGGAGCCAAACGGTATTTAATGCAAACAACAATACTGTTTGAACTTTTCGCTAACTGTCTCAGTTGTTGCTGATGTGTTTCAAACCCTCCACTAATGAAGCAACCACCATGAAAATAAACAGTTATTGGTAAATTGTTATTTTTAGTAGGCTTGAAGATTTTGACAGTAATGCCATCTAAACAGTCCACATACTCTTCAGCTATTTGAGGGCTAGAGCCTGAAAGGACGGTGCTAGACAGATAACCCGTTCGTCTCTCTTCAACGCTCTGTTTAGACGGGCATGGGCAACCAGAGTCATTGAACTCTTTGACTAGTTCTCGGATACCAATTTCGATTTGGTTTAACATTAATTATTTCCAACTAACTGATAAATTAGGGGATTATGCACATGCAATTAATGCTGTGTATAAAATAGTTTAACTATAAGAAATGCAATAAAACATAACGCAGAACCTTACGGCAATTTTGGAGCCGCGAAGCGGCGGAATAATTGTCCGCCAACAGTAAATTGTTAGGGGGTAGGTATACGCTGCAAAATGAATGAAATGCGCTCATTAATATTGCACAGTGGGACTTCCAGCGTTTCGTACCCCCATTGAGAATACCATCTTTTCATACCCTCAAATACCTCTACGGACTCCTCAAAAGTTTGGTCACGCTCTGAATCTGTAGCATAAATTTCTTTCCATGGCGGCAGAAGAAAGACAACACTGTTATATGGAAACTTTTGAACGTATTCCGCAATCTCATCCTGCGTTAATGCGTTCTCTGCATCGAGCATGTACAGCGCGTCGAGAACCCCGCGATCAAAAAACATGGGATCGGCACAGGAGGCTACATCTTGATATTGTTCGATATCCGAACTGAGTATCTCCTGGGCAAAAGAGACAGGGTCCGGTCGAGGTGGTAGCCCCGCTGCCAACCGCTCTTTGATTATTTGCCTGGCAGATTCCGGTGCGAAACTATATCCACGCTCTGCTAGAGCACTAAGAAGTGTAGTTTTGCCGCCACCGGGACCGCCAGTGACTACGAATCGATGGTTCATCTCACACCTAACATTTTATTATTGCGACCTTGCAAGATAGTAGCTTAAGCATCGATGGCCACACCAATAAATATATAAAAAAACAATTAACAATCATACGTTAAGTTGGCAAAACGCGAATCAGAGCAAGTTCAACATTTTGCTAGCCCACTCCGGAATAGACCCGATACTCGCCAAAACACGTTTGTTTCAACGCCCAGATAAACGGGCAACGCGGGAGCAACTGAAATGCTAAAGCGACCTTTCTTTTGCTTAGCCCAAAACTCGATGGCGTTGCCAACAATCCAAACACAGCTTTAGGCTAAATCACTTTGCCCACTCAACAATGGTAATTGCGCCTTTCCCTCCCCCTTACATCTTCGCCAAATAATGCCGCCAAAACCGCGATTACGCCGAGCACTGTTTGAGCGTAGCGAGTTCCGCAGGCGCGTGGTTTTGACAAATCATTTACGGTAACTACGAGAATGCCGGTGCCGTCTTCTTTAACGGTTAAAGAAAATGAAGTCGCCGTCACGGCGAAATCGATCTATAACACCAGTCCGGCTGGAGTGAAGTTGAGGCCTGTTTAAACAAAACACGTTTGTTTCCCCCCCCAGATGAACGAGCAACGCAGGAATAACGGAGATGCTAGGGCAGCCTTTCTTTCATCACTCCACCAGCAGCCGCTATAGCGCCGCAACAAGAACACTGTCACGATTCAGCAAGAGATACTTGATTGCTCAGATATGCCTAAACCAAAGCGATAATGGCAAACACCAGCAGCATAATCGGCACCATGATAACCAAAAAAGCCAGTACTAAATTGCCCAAGGCCTTCCATGCAGAGAAGCCTTGCACCTGCCCTAAGCATTTTAGAAACACCACCAAAGCCCACACCCCAAGGATAATTTCCACTACAGAAAAGCCTAATAAGGCGACAACTAAAAGTGGGTTCGCATCAATTCTCGGTGTGGCGGTGGTAAAGAGATCTTGACCAAATAAGACTAACTCCGGCAACCAAAGTAGTAAGCCCCAAATTGTGAGCACGCTAGCCCAAGCAATCGCAGCGCGGATCTGCTGAGCAGAGGCTTCACCGCCCAGCCAAGAGCCCACCCAACGGATTAAAGCGCCGCCAAGATACAGTCCGATAATTCCGGCGATTGGCCCAAGCACTGCAGCAGCAATAACAATGTAAGGCCACTCCAGCTTATCTCCCAAATTTTTCATGCTAGCGCGATTTAATGCTTCAGCAAAACCAGACACCGCCGCCAATAGCAGCACCAAACGCTGGGGATTATTGTCGATGATTTGTTGCATGGTAGCGCGAGGCTGGGTCCACATAGAGAACCAAGGGTTAAATTGTTGTTCTTGATGCATTTGTCTTCCTTAACAAGCTGCCGCTAGGCCAAACGCTCTCTTCAGCTTGGCCGCGGCGAATCCCACAACACTGATTACTTTCTGCCTAAGATCCGCAAAATCCGCAGGAACAGGTTGATGATGTCCATGTACAAGGCGGCCGCACTGTCTATCGCGTTGTCATAGGTTTTGGGGATGGCATTGGCGCGCGCCCAATCGTAACCGATGTAACCACAAAAAATCAGTGCCACCGCCCAATCGAGCACGCCGTGATGAGTTTTAAAGATGAAGATTTCTATCAACTCCACCACTATCACACACAGCAAGGCAATGAACAGACCACCAATAATGCGTTGGAAAAAGGCCGGATACATGGAACCCAGCAACATCATCACAAAGGTTACCATGCCGGTCACTCTTACTGCTTCTAATACAATCTCTGGGTTGTACTGGCTTACCACCACATTGATAATTAAACCAAAGGGCACTACGATGAAGTTGTAACCAATGAAACTCACCATCGGATTATCTGATTTGCGAAACAAATAAATACCAAAGAAGCACGAGGCAAAGTAACCACCAAAAAATACCAAGGGACTTACCGAGCGGATCGCCTCAGCGGGAATGTTTTTCACCATTAGCCAATTTAGCGCAAAGCCCCACAACAGCGTTGCCCCAATCACTAGATTATACATAGTGCCACTGATGATTTTATCGCTGGTTTCCGTTCTATTAAAAACACCGACTTCCATGTTTACTTCCTTACTTGTTAACTAAAAATCTGACAAGCTTTAGCTCCCAGTCAAACAATATCTCACCAAAAGCCCAGCTTAACGCCTAAAAAGCCTCATTAATTAAGCTCATCGTGCGAATTAAAGACAAATTTATCAAAAAATTATCTAATAAAGCCAGTAAGTTATATGGAATCTATGAGTTAACCATATTTTTATTAAGGTTAATGGGGACATTGAATCTGCAAGCCAGTAACAGGAGAGAGTTATAATTTGGTTTTAACCCCACAGCACTGACACTTTAAACCATCAGACAGAGGCAATAAGGGAAAATCGAAAAATAGAATGAACACAAAGGCCGCTCGCCTACCAAATTGGAAAAATTCCACCTCGCTACTGCCGCACTTAGGGCAAGTTTGCTTTTCCAAGGCAAACTCCTGAGCAAGCTCTCCACACCAATCCTCATTAAGTATCGCTAAGGCTTGTTCTTTAAAACAACTCGGCACTTGTAAGCGTACCCCGCCAACCGCATTGGAATAAAGCCATTGCATAGTCACCAAGTGCTCATCGGCCACAAAAGCAGGAATACCCGCCCACGCCAATTTAGTGCGGGCAATATGGGCATCCAACATAGTGGAATAACGGGAAACCGTGGTTAGCATTGTTACGGTTCTACCTTAGAGGTTACATTGCCCACCCCCAGCCAATAAACACGAAAACCATCGCTAGCCGACTTGCCTATAGCAATAACAAACCGCTCACCTTCGTGAAAACCCGGGAACTGAACCGCATTCGAACTCAATGTTGAAGTATCAAGAAAATACTTAGTCACCTCTGGCTTCCAAGAGATTGAAAATTCGGTATTTTCAATAACGAGTTTAAGCTCATTTGGCTCACCCGTGATTAGACTGCTACTAAAAGATGAAAAGTCGTAACCCGTAGCATCCAGTAAAACAGCCCCTGCTGGTTCAACGTCATAAAACTTGCCGGGCTGTGCTTCAGACTTCCCCATTTGAATATGCGGTTCGTCTACATGCAAAACTTGAAGTTCAGCAGAGAAAGTCGACAGTGAAAAACCTATTAAAACCATCGTGAAAAAGCTATGCATTCCGCTTCCTCTGTTACTACATGACCGAACCAAACTCTAGCGCACTAAAGCAATCTGTTATAACAGTAACAAAGCAATTAATTTCAAATAGTTAAGCCGCTCAACAAAAACAAAATGAGCCCCTTAAAGTGGCTCGTTTTAATATCATAATGAGATGTTGTGTACTTTGTTGGACCTTACCGGTGACAGTAACACGCCTCGTTAAAGCAGTGGGGGGGCGGCTTACTTATTCACCACCCCACTCCCACCCTCGGTTTGATAGCCTTTTAAGCTAACGGTTAAGTTAGTAGCAGCGTCGCGTAATTCGGCCACCGTGGCGATTGCCGACTGGTTAGCCTGTTTAATCAGATCAGATTGCATCCGCAAGTCTGCTAATTCAGAAGCCACATTGTTGGCCACCGAGCTTTGCTCGTCTGCCGATGCGGCAATTTGCGCATTCATATCAATAAACAGATGAGCCGATTGGGAAATCGTCATCACGTCTTCACCAATTTCACCCATTAGTTCTTCACTGGTATGAGCTTGCTTAACCGTGCCTTCGGTTAGCGTAGACAACTGCGAAGTGCCAGTTTGCAAACTCTCGATCATGCTTTGAATTTCTACCGTAGCATCCTGAGTACGTTTAGCCAGGTTACGCACCTCGTCGGCTACAACCGCAAAACCGCGACCTTGTTCACCCGCTCGTGCCGCTTCAATCGCAGCATTTAACGCTAATAGGTTAGTTTGCTCAGATATACCGTTAATGGTGGTAATTACCAAGTTAATTTTGGTGGCATTATCATTGAGGCTGGCAATCGATTGCGAAGTATTAGCAATTAAGTCTGAAAGTTGCTTGATCGCGTTCACCGCATCTTGCACTTTGGCTTCACTACGCTCTACTTGTTGGGCATCTTGCATTGCCTTATCGGAGGCCTGATTAGCAATGTTTGATACCTCACCAGCCGCGGCGGTCATCTGCTCCATTGCGGTGGCTACCGAATCTAAAGATTGATGCTGCTGAGTAATTTGGCTCTCGGTAGCGCGCGATTCATCAGCAAAACTAGTAGCTGCATGATTTAAGCCCCCTGAGCTTTGCTTCACCGTGGTAATCAGTTGATTGATAGTGTCCATGGCTTTGTCCAACTCAAAGCCAATGCTACCAAATTCATCGCGCCCCACATGAAAACCTAGACGAGAGGTAAGATCGCCGCTGGCAATACGCTGCGCCGCCTGATGCATCACCCATAACGCTCCACCTAAGTGAGTTGCCACCCAGTAACAAAGCAAGGCCAGTGGGGCGATGGCCAGCCAGCTGATCCACAACACCTTAAAGGCAGCGTCACGAGGCGCTTGCTCCCACTGTGCTACGTTTTGTTGCTGCGATACATATTGCTGCTTGAATGGCGCCCAAACCCTTATGGTGTCGCCCTGACGAGTGCTTGCTTGTAAACTGGCGGCTTGGCTCAAACCTAATTGACTCAAGGTTTGCGGTGATACTTCATTTTGGCTTTCAAGGGCTTGCACCTTGGCTTGAAGTTGCTGCTCTATGCTGAACATACTGTATTGTTCTATCACTGCTATCTTAGCGAAATAGCTATGACTAGTGGTGACTCCAAGCACCAACACGGTGGCTAAAAACAACAACCAAAATTTGTCACCAATCGACATTTTTATAAACAGACGGTCAACAGTTCTAAATGGCACTTCTTTCATAATTACTCAATCCTAAGCTGGAGCCCATTTGCCCATAATGTGGCCTAAAGCCAAATAAAAACAGAATCTGCCACTCATAATAGCCACACTCTCTATATCGTTAAAAACAACACATTCTTTAACAATTCCAACAAGATATATAAACACTGTTGTTTTAAGCAAGTTAAATAGTGGTTCAGCTAAAGTTTTGTTCATTTCGAGCTGGTTAGACTGAAACTAAATTGACTAAATTTGCACCAAGTGAGACTGTTAAAAGCAGAGTAAAACTTGTACGAACCAGGCTAATTAATGTAGAGTAATTACTCTAAATAATAAGGATCATGTTAAGTGAAAAAACTGCTTACCGCGATATATTCAAGTCTATTGCTTGGCGTATTGCAGCTTGCTCTAGTCGGTCAAAGTTATGCCATGAGCTTTGAACAAGCCTGGCAGGAGCTACTAGCCAATAACGATAGCTTGGCCGCTAATAAGGCCAGCGTAGAACGCAGTGAAGCGCTACGTAAAGCAGCCAAAGCGCTCTACTACCCTAAGATTGACTTAACTGGTAACTATACCCACCTAGAAAAACCACTATCAATGGATTTAAAAGACTTAGAACCGCTCGCCTCGCTAGATTTAGGTGGCTTAGATCCGGCTTTGGGGCAAATTTTAGCGCCACTACTTCAGTTACCCACGGTCACTAACTTTACCGAACAAGATATAACCACCAGCTCTATTCGCGCTATTTGGCCTCTATATACCGGTGGACGCCGTGGCGCCGCTATCGACATCGCTCGCGAACAGCACATTGAAGCGGGTAAGGTCTTGGCCATGCAACAGCAAGCGAAATTTGAAGACTTAGCCCGTATTTATTTTGGAGTGGTATTAGCGGCGCAGGTAGCAGAAACCTATAAAGAAGTTGAAGACGGCTTAAAGAAACACCAAAGCAACGCTCTAAAACTAGAGCAACAAGGGCAAATTGCCTATGTGGAGCGACTACAAGCCGATGCGTCTTACGATAAGGCCAAAGTAGATACCCAAAAAGCCCTACGCAACTATCAAATCGCTCAACTGGCCTTAAAAGATCTCTTACATAGCCAACAAACGGTTGAACCCAGCACGGCGCTATTTACTGAAGCCGCTATTCCCGATTTAGAACAATTTATGAGCAATACCCTAAATTGTTACCCCGGTCTGGCGATCCTCGATAGCAAAGCTGAACAAGCGAAAAAGTTAGTCACCATAGAGAAAGGTAGCTATATGCCGGAAGTATTTATGTTTGGTAACTACCAGCTTTACGAAGGCGATAGCTTGGCGGCTCAGTACGCCCCCGACTGGATGGTGGGCGTTGGGGTATCGATACCGCTAATTGATAACTCGGGCCGCGCCGATAAGGTTAATGCCGCCAATAGCACGGTTCGCCAAATTGGCTATGTGCGCGCTCAAGCCGAACGCGACTTAGGTTTGTTAGTAGAAAAAACTTATCGTGAAGCGCAGCTGGCCCTAGAGGAATATCAAGGGCTTGAGTCATCGTTGGCCTTGGCCGAAGAGAACTTACGGATCCGCTTAAAGGCTTTTAATCAAGGCTTGGCAACCTCTTTAGATGTGGTGGATGCAGAGATGTATCAGGCCAGTGTTAAAACTCAGCGCCAAGCAGCCGCTTATAATCATGTATTAGCACTGGCCAAGCTCACCGCACTTAGCGGCGAAATGGCTAATTTTTCACAGTATTATCGCTTCAACTAGGGCTTACTTATGCGTAAATCATCTGCAATTCTTCCTTTGGTACCGCTGTGTGCCATTATTGCTTGGGTAGGCTACTCGTTTTGGCAAGCCTACCAACCTAAACCTCAGCTATTGCAAGGCCAAATCGAAGCCCAGCAATATAATATTTCGTCCAAAGTGGCGGGCCGAATCGACCAAGTATTAGTGAAAAAAGGCCAGCAAGTTGAACCCGGTCAGTTAATTTTCACCATTACCAGTCCCGAATTGGAAGCCAAACTAGAACAGGCTAAAGCGGGACAACAAGCCGCTTCGGCCATGGCAGAACAAGCAGAAAATGGAGCAAGAACTCAAGAAGTGGCCGCCGCCAAAGACCAATGGCAAAAGGCTCAAGCCGCTGCCCAGCTCGCTGAAAAAACTTATCAACGGGTTAACAACCTTTATCAAGATGGCGTAGTAGCCGAGCAGCAACGCGACGAAGCCTACACCCAATGGCAGGCTGCACGTTACACCGAGAACGCCGCTTCGCAAATGTATCAACTGGCGCAAGAAGGCGCGCGAGACGAAACCAAAAAAGCGGCTCAAGAGCAAGTCAGAGCCGCCGCCGGCGTAGTCGCCGAAGTTGAAGCCTTCACCAGCGATACCGAAGTCACCAGCTGGCATGCGGGCGAAGTAAGCCAACTGTTATTGCAAAGCGGCGAACTCGCACCCACTGGCTTTCCAGTGGTATCGATCATCGACATGCAAGACGCTTGGCTAGTATTGCATGTGCGCGAAGACCAACTCAGCCAATTTCAAAAAGGCCATCAATTTATGGCCCAACTACCAGCACTAGATAATCAAAGTTTTAAGTTTGAAGTGTCCCATGTGTCAGTAATGGGTGATTTTGCCACTTGGCGTGCCACCGACAGCCGTACTGGTTTTGACCTACGCACCTTTGAGATTGAAGCCCGTCCACTGCAACCCATCGGGCAATTACGCGTAGGCATGAGTGCCATCATTGAGCTAGAGCACTAAGCCATGACCAAAGCGGCTTCGCCAGCCTTAACAGTGCAACAGCTGTTTATTCAGCAGTGGCAATTGCTGTGCCGAGATCGCTGGCTACTGAGCTTACTCACTTGGTTGCCCATTGTCGTATTTTTGCTGGTATGGTGGATCTTTTCTGCGGGTTTAACCCGCGAGTTACCCATTGCAGTAGTCGACTTGGACCACAGCCAAATGTCGAGGAGCTTGCAACAATACTACGATGCTAGCCCTAGCTTGAAGGTTATTAGCGTAAGCAATCAAATCGAAGCGCAAACGATGCTGCGCAAAGCCGATGTTTCGGCCTTAGTAATTATTCCTGCTGACTTAGAAAAACAAGTTAAATTGGCTCAGCCACCCAAGGTGGCGGCTTATTACAACAGCCAATTCATGGTACTGGGTAAGCAAATCAACTCTGCTCTACAGCAGGCTCACGGCACTTTTAACGCCAAAATTGAGGTAGCCAAAAAACTCAGTGTAGGCAATACCCAACTGTTGCAGGCGATGAGCGCAGCTGTGCCTATTCGCAATCAAGTTAGTGCCTTGTATAACGGCAATAGTAACTATGCCCAGTTTATTGTATCTGCGGCCTTGCCCGCCTTTTGGCAAGTGTTGCTGGTGGTGGTGAGCATATTAGCCTTGGGGGCAGAATTGAAAGAGCAGCGCTACAACGCTTGGCTTGGCCAGCAAGCGCTGAGCAAAATTAGCACTAAATTACTGTTTTTTGGTTCCTTATTATGGCTGCAAGGGATCTTGTTATGTACTTTAATGTTTCATCTATTCGACTGGCCGATGCGCGGTTCGTGGAGTATTTTGTTGCTGGGTATGCTGCTGTGTATCGTCGCAACTCAGGCCATATGCTTGGTGTTTATGTTGCTATTTCAAGATATGTCTCGCGCACTCAGTTTTGCAGGGGCGCTTACCGCTCCCAGCTTTGCCTTTATGGGAGTGACCTTTCCGGTTAGCGATATGCCGCAGTTTGCCCTGTTTTGGCGTCAACTAATACCCATCACTCAATATATAGAACTACAAGTTAGCCAAGCTAACTATGGCGCGCATGTTAGCCAAGCCCTGCCGCAATTGGGCACTTTATTACTTTTCAGCTCAGGCTTTTTATTAGCGGCCTACTTGGTAAGACAACGCTTCAGCCTTCCGACCAATGCGGAGCCATCGGTATGAAAACCATCCCCTTGCTACGCCTCGAGCTGCGCAGAATCATCAAGAACCGTTCACTACTAGTAACAGTAATTGGCGGCTTGCTATTTTATGCCTTTCTCTATCCTCAGCCCTATCGTCAACAAACACCATTACAACAGTCTATCGTGGTGATTAACGATGATGGTAGCCAATTAAGCCGACAACTACTGCGAATGGTAGACGCCAGCCCCTTAGTTAAGGTAGTCGCCCAAGTAGCTACCATAGAGCAAGCCCAGCAGCAATTAATCGAACGCAAAATCAGCGGCTTTTTAGTGGTGCCTAAACACTTCTATCGCGACTTATTGTTAGGCCGTTCACCTACTTTGTCTTATGCCGGTGATGCTTCTTACTTTTTAGTTTACGGTACCATTGTCCAAGGCTTGGCTAAGACCTCTGGAACTTTAGCGGCACAGGTGAAGGTAAGCCAAATGCTGCTCCAAGGGGTGCCATTAGAACTCGCCAGCAAGCTACATACCCCAATTCAACTGCAAGCAGAAGCCGTTTTTAACGCCAACCAAGGTTATCTTGATTACGTGATACCCGCAGTATTTGTGATTATTTTGCATCAAACCTTGTTAATTGCCCTAGGTTTACACGCTTCGCCCAAACTCGGTTCAAATCAGGCCAATTTGTTAAATTATACTTCGGTGGCGAAGATATTAGCGACACGATGTTTACTGTTTGTGGCTATTTATTGGTTAATGTCTTGCTTCTACTTTGGCTTTAGCTTGGATGCGCTAGGAGTGCATCATTGGGCCAAGATCACCGATATTTTTAAGCTATTACTGCCATTTTTAATTGCCACAGTTTGCCTAGGCCACTGCATTGCTTGTTTGTTACCCCACCGAGATTACGCCACCGCCGTGGGTTTATTAAGCTCGTTACCGATTGTTTTTTCTTGTGGTTTTATTTGGCCTTTAGACAGTGTTCCGCCCTTAATTAACATTCTCTCAGACCTGGTGCCCGCTAAACCTATGATATTGGGAATGCTAAAAATCAACCAAATGGCAGCTTCATTTAATGATATTAGCCAACACTTTAGCCACCTATGGTTACAAGCGCTAACTTATTTCTGTTTAGCTTTAAGCCTGCTTTTTTGGCAAAAGCGCACAACTAACCATTCAAGCCATAAACCTACCGCTTTGGAAACTAAAGTCTAACGCAACGTTATTAGAAACATTTACTCAGCAGTACTCTGTTTATCAGCTTTATGCAATTGTAAATGTTGATCGGCTTGCTGCCTGAGTTGCCTCATGGCCTGAGTTAAGGGTTCAACTAAGTCGTGATGGCGCGAATGCAAGAAGTGATAAATAGGAATCTCATCAATCACCATCGGCGGAGTCGTTAGCTGGCGATGACGATGTTTTTTAATGACATATAGACCAATCCCCTTAGGTAAGATGGCCACATCGACACGCCCGCGCTCCAACATGGTTAACACTTGCTCGGCATCATTTAAAAAATAAACGTCGCTACGCTCTGCTAAGCGGCCTTCTGCCGCTAAGTGTCCGCGTACTGCGGCCACTTTATAGTTGTTTAAATCTGACCAGCGGCTAAACGATAGCTTCGGGTTATTCACAAAAGCGGCAACCTTTACATAGGCAACAGGAACAGGGATTAGTGTATGTTTAGGCAAATAACCCGCGGCATTAATTGTTCTGGCTAATTCAGCGTCAATGTCTTCTCTCTCGCGCGCCTGATATAACGAGCGCTTAGCAGGCATTGGCACAATTTCTATTTCATAGCCAATTTTTTGATAAGCCGCGCGAATAAATTCACTAATATGAGGAGCCGCCGCAATTCCATCAAGGGTGGATATGCGTAACTTTTGTTCTGCATAGCTGACTTGTACCACTAACATTGCTAACAGCAATAACCATCGCATAATAAAACTACCACCTCTAACTACAGTAGACACTCATGACATACTCCAGTGTAGTTGAACAAATGGGTGATTGACGAATAACTAATTTTTATTTAATCAATAAAAAATGGATTTAATAACACTATGAATAACAGGGGGATATAGGCGCAAAACCCACACAAAACACAGGTGTTTACGCCGCTAAGTTTTAGGCCTTCTCTAGTGCTTGGGCAACGTCGGCCTTGATGTCATCTATGTTTTCAATGCCCACCGAGATACGAATCAAATCGGCACTCACTCCTGCTTTGGCCAACTCTTCATCGTTAAGCTGACGATGAGTGGTGGTAGCTGGATGACAAGCCAAAGACTTCGCATCACCAATATTCACGAGGCGTAAAATCATTTCTAGTGCATCGATAAAGCGGCCACCCGCTTCTTTGCCGCCTTTAATGCCAAAGCTCAAAATGCCTGAAGCCTTGCCACCAGCAATTTTCTGACATACCTGATGGTAAGGACTATCTGCCAATGCCGCATAGTTCACCCAAGCCACTTTAGGATGCTGCTGTAAATACTCAGCCAATTTTTCGGCATTTTCACAGTGGCGCTCCATACGTAAGCCTAGAGTTTCCAAGCCCTGTAAAATTTGAAAAGCGTTATAAGGAGAAATAGCCGCACCAGTATTGCGTAACGGTACAACTCGGCAACGCCCTATGTAAGCCGCAGGGCCCAAAGCTTCGGTATATACCACACCATGATAGGAAGGATCGGGTTCATTTAAAATTTTGAAGCGCTCTTTGTTGGCAACCCAATCAAACTTACCAGAGTCAATAATAATACCACCAATAGAAGTACCATGACCGCCAATGTATTTAGTTAAAGAGTGGATCACTATATCTGCGCCCAAATCGATGGGGCGACATAGAAACGGCGTCGCCACGGTATTATCTACCATCAATGGCAACCCATGTTTATGAGCAATCTCGGCTAACTTAGCCAAATCAACAACATTACCTGCAGGGTTACCTATAGATTCACAAAATATCGCCCGTGTATTTTCATCAATAGCCGCCTCAAAACCATCGAAATCGTCGGCAGAAACCATACGAACGTCAATACCTTGTTTAGGGAAACTATGAGCAAATAAATTGTAGGTGCCGCCATAGAGTTGGCTGGTACTTACAATGTTAGTGCCCACTTCACAAATACATTGAATCGCGTAAGTAATCGCTGCCATGCCCGAAGCCAAAGCTAAACCCGCGATACCACCTTCCATTGCCGCAACCCGCTGCTCAAGCACATCGGTAGTTGGGTTCATAATACGAGTATAGATATTACCCGGTACCTTCAGGTCAAATAAGTCGGCCCCGTGCTGAGTATCATCAAAGGTATAAGAGGTAGTTTGATAAATCGGTACCGCCGCAGCCTTAGTGGTGGCTTCAGACTGATACCCATGGTGAAGGGCTAAAGACTCTAATTTCATGGTACTTCTCACTGTTTAAAGGAACATAACAACCCGCATGGCAATGAGTTAGCTCATCACCAATCACATATATTGGGTCAACTGAAACGTTTAGTTGTAGCGATATTTTTAACGAAATGACAACAAAGCCAAAGAAAAGTGTGATCCAGAGCATGTCTTAAGCATCAGCGCTAGGTAATTCCCATGTGATGCCACTTATAGGTTTTCCAGCGCCAATGGTTAATGATACCGCGTAACACCTCATCAAGGGCAAAACAGGCCCAAGCGCCTATCACCCCCATTTGCCAAGAAATAGAACACAAATAAATCACTGGAATGATGCCCCAGATAAACACAATGCCGACACTCGCGGAAAAACGCCCGTCTCCCACCGCTTTTAGCGCCATACCCGCTACAATATTAATCGCCCGAAACGGCTCCATTACAATACAGATAATCAATAACCATTTAGCATAAAACTGCACTTGTGGATCGTGACTGAACATGCCAATTAAAGGCTGGTAAAACCAAGCAAATAGCAACATATTAATTAGCGCAAAAGACATCGCTAAACGAATACATCGCATGTAAGTTGAGTCTACTTTTTCTAAATTACGCGCGCCCATGTAATGCGACATAATAATTTGCCCAGCGGCAGACAAAGAAGTACTCACCGCCATCGAAATAAACAATAAGCGCAACACAAACGTATAAGACGACACTGCCAGCACCCCCAAAGTAGCCAAAATACCGGCCACCACAATTTGCTGAAGCGTGTAATTAGCTGGCTCTGCAGCAGAAGGAATAGAGATCTTCATTAAGGGTCTTAGCACAGCACGCATCCGCGGTAGCATCGCCCCACTAAACTCTAAGCGCACATCAGTCTTAAGCCGAACAATTAACATCACCATCAACCAAGCAAAAACAAACGACATAACGGTGCTCAGAGCAATGCCTGGCAAGCCCATGCGCGGCAAGCCAAACCAGCCAAAAAATAAGGTAGCGTTAAGAAAAATATTTACTGCGTTGGTCAGCAATGATACCAACATATTCCATTGGGTCATGGCCTTAGCAGCTAAGATCGAACCATAACCACAACGCAAACCAAGAAAACAAAAGCAAAAACCAATAATCCCTAGATACTGCTCAGCATAACCTTGCATCGTCACCGGAAAATTTAGCCACAAGGCAATATTGTCGTAATTCACCAGAGTAAACGTACCAAAGGCCAAGCCCGCCAAGCCCAGTAGCACAATATTGGTCATAAACACTGGCAACACTTTATCCAGTTTTCCGGCACCATAATATTGAGATGCTGCGGCAGTGCCACCACTGGACAACATGGGCAAAACCAAAAAACCAATAAACAAATAGGGCATCAGCAAACCTGCGGTGGCAGCAGCCTCCTCACCCAGCAGGCTTAAAAAGTAAATATCGGCTATCACAACCACCCCGCCAGTCAACTGTTCGACAAGGATCGGCCAAGCAAGGGTATATAGATTGAGTTGGTTTACAGTAACTTGAGACATGAGATGTTCCAAACTGAGGAAGCATCTATTGTAATTGGTAAGGCCGGCTAGCCTGTTATTTTTTTCACTTTGACATTTATCTTTTTGAATTTTTTCGCGCCAGCCACAATTGCGACTGACGCAATGAAACTATTTCATCAATTTGGCGAGCAGGCGGTCACAAGCCTGTTTTAGCGCGACCAACTCTTCCACTGGCATATCCGCTTGGCACAACATCTGCTGTGGAATCGTTTGCGCTTGTTCACGTAGCGCCACACCTTGCTCAGTAAGCTGAATCACCCTCACCCGTTCGTCTTGTTCACTTCGGCTGCGCTTAACTAAGCCTTTGTTTTCCAGCCGCTTTAATAAAGGAGTAAGGGTACCTGAATCTAGATGCAGGCGTTGTCCTAAACTTTTCACACTCACGCTATCATGTTCCCACAGCACCATCATCACAATGTACTGCAAATAGGTAAGATCTAACTGCTCTAACAAGGGACGATAGGCTCTCCCCATTGCGTTTGAAGCACTGTAAAGCGAAAAGCATAGTTGCTTATCTAGGCTTAGCATTAAATCTTGCTCAGGGGATTGATTGGTCATTTGGGTCACCGCTTAAAATGAATTGCGCACAATATACTTGCAATTTGTTAGCACCTCAACTAAAGTTGCTAGCAATTAAATAGTGCACAACCAAAAAAGGAAACTATCATGGCAACTCTTTACACTACTTCAGCCACCGCATTAGCCGGTCGTAACGGTCAAGTTAGCACTGACGATAAAAAACTCGACCTAGCCCTAAGCTACCCTAAAGAAATGGGCGGCAGCGGTGAAGCCACTAATCCAGAACAATTGTTCGCGGCTGGTTATGCGGCTTGTTTTTCTAATGCTATTTTGCACGTTGCCCGTGAAGGCAAAATTGCACTAAAGTCTGCACCTACCACAGCTAATGTAGGTATTGGCCCTAATGAGCAAGGTGGATTTCAACTAACTGTAGCCTTGTCAGTGGAACTAGAACTAGAACAAGCACAAGCGGCAGAACTAGTAAAAACCGCTCATCAGGTGTGCCCCTACTCTAACGCGACTCGCGGCAATATCGACGTTGCACTTAGCGTTAACGGCACCACCATTTAAGCTAGCCATAAACGAGAAAATCCAGCCAATTCGGCTGGATCTGCCTTTCCTTCTACAACTCCCTGCTCAAAAATTTATTAAAAACACATTTCATATCAACAAAAAATAAAACCTTGATCACACAACTATGTGGTAAAACGTTTTACCATCGCAGCCGAATAAAAAGTAAAACGTTTTACCTTCATCTCAAACTAAAACCAAAGGGAGTGGTTTATGCACTATCCAAAACCCAGAGTTTCCACGCTCTGGCTTAGCCTGTTTGTCTCCAGCAGCCTACTCAGTGGCTGTGGCAGCAGTAGCGATAACAATCCAACAGAAGAAACACCTGATGTTCCAATTACCTGTGAAGCCCCTCTAGTGCTTAATGAAGCGGGGGATGCTTGTGTATCACAAGAGACTGAGCAACCAGATGATAATAGCGATGCCCGCCAATGTGTTGCTAATCCATTTGAAGGCACCAACATCTACCTTCGTGGTGGTATGAATAGTTGGGCAGCTAACGAAGACTATCAATTTACCTACATGTGTGACCGCTTTGAGCTAGTCAGTGAGCTTAGCGGCGAAATGGAGTTTAAAGTCGCCGATGAAAACTGGTCCACTGCTAGCAACTGGGGTAGTGCGGAGGACAGTGAACTCAGCGAAGACCAACCTTTAGCCTTAGTGTTAGATGGTGCTAACCTCAGCTATGCTTTCGATGGCACCTATAAGTTGCTGCTTGATATGAGTGAATCACAAGAAGCACCCAGCCTAAGCCTACAAACTTGTAGCGAAGCCCCTTTTGCAGAAACACTGTACCTGCGTGGTGATATGAACAGTTGGGCGGCATCTTCTGAGTATGCCTTCAGCTACTACTGTGACGGCTACTACCTCAACGTTGATCTAGCCGATAGCTTTGGCTTTAAAATTGCCGATGAAGGCTGGGCAGAAGCCACCAGCTTCGGTGGCGATCCAACCAGTGAAGCTGTGTTAACAGAGCAAGAAGATTACTCGCTACTAAGTGATATTAACGCTTCAGCCAGCACCGAAAACCTTAGCTACGATTTCGACGGTGCTTATACTATAAAGCTGACCTTTGCTGATGATGGCAGCATGCCAGTGCTCAACATTGGCCCACAAACTTGGGTACAAACTGACGCCTTAGAAGTCACCAACCCTATTGCCTTGAGTGCTCACTATGACTCTCGCCAATTAGACAACAAAACACCTTTTGGTGCGGTACCTGCCGGGGATAACGTTGATTTTAGCTTCATCGCTGACAGCGGTATTGAAAGTGCCGAGTTGGTAATAGAAGGTCGCTACTTAGAAGGCAACCAAGACATTCTCGAATACACCGAAGTGGCTCGCATTCCTATGACTGCCAGCGATGAAGGTGAACAACAACGTTGGCAAGCCAACTATAGCTTCGAGAACGTGCAAGTTTACGGCTACTACTTTGTATTCCAAGTTGCAGGTGAAAGCTATGTGCTACAAAACAACAACCTAGCGGTATATGACACAGCCGAGCGTGGCGCCGGCGGTGAAGCCACCGTGGCCTACTTGCCCGAAGACAGCAAAGCCATTCGTCGTTACCGCCACAGTAGCTACGTGCCTGAATTCACCATTCCTGATTGGGCTAAAGATGCAGTTTACTACTACATCTTTCCAGAGCGCTTTCGCAATGGTGATACCAGCAATGACCCAACTCCGGGTGTAGACAGCTACCATGGCGACAACATCGAGTTCCACAGCAACTGGATGGATACCCCTTGGGTACCGGGCGATGGCTCAGATGAAATCTACTCTAACGACTTCTTCGGTGGTGATTTAGCCGGGATTATCGAGAAGCTCGACTACATCAAGTCTCTGGGTGCTAATACGCTATACATCAACCCTATTTTCGAAGCACCAAGTAACCACAAGTACGATACTTCGGACTACGAAAATATTGATGATAACTTCGGTAGCAACGAAGACTTCGTAAGACTGTGTGCAGAAGCAGCCGCTCGTGGTATTCGGGTTATTCTAGATACCTCACTTAACCACAGTGGTGATGACTCTGTTTACTTTGACCGCTACGGCCGCTTTGACGGCATTGGTGCCTTCGAAAACGAACAGGTTCGCAGCGACTCACCTTTCTACACTTGGTTTGAGTTCTTCCCTGAAGAGACTGAAATCGAAAAGCAATTCACCGGCTGGGTGGGTTATGCAACTCTACCAGAAATCGTCGAGAGTGAAGGTTGGAAAGCCTTTGCCTACGGCAATGACGATTCAGTGATGAATCAATGGCTTGACCGTGGTGCATCTGGCTGGCGTATGGACGTCGCTCCCTGGGTGACTAACGAGTTTTGGCGTGACTGGCGCACTCATGTGAAAGCACATGACCCACAAGCGCTAACCGTTGCCGAAACTTGGTTTGATGCCTCTAAACACTTGCTAGGTGATATGTTCGATTCCACCATGAACTACATCTTCCGTGATGCCATCTTGGATTACGCTGCAGGAGAGCCAGCCAACGAGCTTTACCATAACTTTGAGCTAATGCGTGAGAACTACCCACCTGAAGCTTTCTACGGATTGATGAACTTACTATCAACTCACGATGCTTCACGGGCGCTTTACCAGTTTGGTTATAACTCTACCGACCAAGACGCTGCGGTGATTGAGCAAGCCAAGCAACGCTTGAAACTCGCGGTATTGTTCCAAATGAGCTTCCCCGGTGCCCCAGCCATCTTCTATGGTGATGAAGTAGGCGTAACCGGCGGTGAAGACCCATACAACCGCGCTCCTTACCCATGGGCCGACCAAGGGGGTTCACCCGATACGCAATTATTGGCCGACTTTAAAGACTTAATCGCACTACGCAACAACAACCCCATCCTACGCCGCGGTAGTATTGACGCGCCGCTATATGTGGATGAGAACTGTATTGTGCTAGTACGTGAGTTGAATGGTGAATATGCCTTAACTGCCTTTAACAACGGAACCGAAGCCAAAACGCTTAACTTGAGTGCCACACAATTGGCTAACCGCCAACTACAAGATCTACTCAATAGCAGCAACAGCTTAACGGTAGCCGACGACGGTAGCTTAAGCCTAAGCGTTCCCGCACTTTACGGTGCAGTAATGCTAAGCCAATAGTCACTCCAACCTAACTAGGCAGTGCATTAGCACTGCCTTACTCTTTCGGAGCGCAGGTTTCACCCTTAATCAGCCTGGGTAACAGACCTTCCATAGAACTTGCCTCCGAATCCGGCTCTAACAAACTTACTACCGCTAGATAACCGCGCCTACTGACCTGCTGACTAATGGTAGTTAACCGAAATGGTAAATACTCCAACAAAGATAAATTATCCATGCCAATCAAGGAGAAATCTGCGGGGATATTCAAGCCGCGTTTAGTGGCCGCGCGATAACAGCCCAAGGCCAGCACATCGGCCATGGCCAATACTGCGGTGGCTCGGTAGTTTAATTGTTGCTGAATTTGGCTAAAGCAGTGATCGGCCGCCGACAAGTTACATTCACATTCAATTAATTGATGACTGGTATCGGCTACTTCTGCCAAGGCTTCACAAATGCCACGATAACGATCCCGATGCACTACTGACATTTCCACTGAAGCGAACAACAGCACCAAATGACGATGTCCCAATGATAATAAGTACTCTGCTGCCATCCGTCCCATCTGATAGTCATCCACACCAAAATAACGCAAATGCGTGGCCTTGGGGTAATTCAGCAACATCTGCCGGTTATCCACAATCAAGGTATTAAACGACCAGTCAGCGATAATCTGCTCGATGGCTTTAGGGAAAATCCCCACCACAATCACGCCTCTTGGTGAGGTTCCCATACTTAAACGAGTCAGCTCTTCAGCATCAGCTATGCGCATGAAACAAAAATATAGCTCGCTATCCGAAGCTCCCTTTTCAATACCCATAAGGAAATCACTAAAAAAAGGGCTGTCTTGTAATTGGTCGAGCGGATGAACACTGTATTTGGGCATAATCACCCATATCATGTTGCTATTGCCGGTTTTTAAGGAGGCGGCATTATGATTGCGATGGTAGGAAAGCTCTTCTGCAATGGCTAGAATACGCTGTGCCGTGTTTGGGTTTACCTTGCCGCTGCGACCGTTGATAACATTAGATACGGTGGCAATAGACACCCCCGCCGCTTTAGCAACATCTTTAATTGTAGTACGAGCCATTTTGCTTATTACCTCCTGTAAGCCGAGCACATCATAACCAAATGTGAGCAACAAACCCAAATAATCGGTTTTCACTGTAAGAAACATGAAACAACCTATTTAAAACAGCGCTTTCTGCAAACTAAAATTTGTTAATAGTTGCCCTTTACGCTCAACCCGATTCTCGCTCACAACAACAAAGCCCTGCCTAAGAAAAAAGCCCTTAGCAGCCAAAGAGGCATCCACCCGTAAATTAGCTTGCTGGCGTCGTCGAGCTAGCTTCTCCACATGACGATAAAGGGCTAACCCGACGGCTTTGCCTTGATATTTCGGTGCCACATAAAAGCAATCAATATAGTTGCCTTCTAGTTCAATAAACCCCAATAAACGCCCTTCCTCGATCGCTAAATGACACAATTCGGGGCGCAAGCGTTGTTGCCACTTGGCATAATCTATTGGCAGCGGAGCCCAAGCTAGCTTCTGCTCACGACTATATAATGTCTCGCTAATGGCATGTACCGCTTCAGTAAATAGCTCTGCAACAACGGCTTCGTATCCAAGAGAATACGCTTCAATGCTGATCATAGTGGTACTCCATGTTATTGGTCATTTAGAATCACTAATTGTCAATTTGGCTTTGCAAAAACGCCAAATAATCTCCAACTTGAGGATGACCAGCTTGCTTAGCCAAAGTATACCATTTTGCCGCAGCGTCATATTCAGCGTTTTCGGCGTAAACCATGCCTAATTGGTACTGCGCTCGAACATGTCCTTTTTCTGCTGCAAGAGTTAAATACTGTATTGCACTCTCCGTACTTTGAACTAATTCCAAACCATTCAAGTAGATTAACCCTAAAGCATACTGCGCAGAGGAGTCACCACATTTTGCTTGTTCTTTTAACCAGCGCAGTTCTTCATTTTTCACTTTAACGTGAGCCACGGGACTAATTGAGTCACCATGAAAAACATTACTAAATTGCCAATGGCTCATAATAGCGGCATCACTATTAGGCTGTTTATTAAAGAGTAAATAGTCATGATACAGTGAAGATAAATTAATAAACTCTACATTATCTGTACTGGTTTTATACTCTTCCATAAGCATTTGAACGGGAATGAAATCGGGAGCTTGATCGAACAGCAACTGCAGTTACCATGCTTTAGCAAAATAACTATTACGCATAAATGTCGAATAGGAGCTTAACTCAGCACAGGCATTATAGGCTTCGATTTCTAATTGATGACTCTCCGAGGGTTTGCTTGTAGAGCCACAACCTAATAGCCCTGTGAGAGCCATGAGCATTAGTCCAACCTTTAACATTTACCATGTCCTTATAACTTAATTATGGTTATAACTTGCTGTAACGCTTGGCGAATGGATACACCAACAGGACTCAGTAAAATACCCAGCGCTATGAAATTTAACGTTACCATTATGTAATACACCCAGCGAAATTGCCGCTTTTGGGTTTTATGCCGAAATCGATTTTGCGCCCACATAGCCCCCGGCCAGCCACCCAATAGTGCAAGCAAGTGCAACTTAGCTTCGGCGATGCGCCATCGGCCAAGCCGAGCCGCCCGTTTATCCACAGCATAAAGCACCACGCTAATCATGCTCATCAATAAATAGCTAAGCAGTATCTCCTTGGGCAAATAACCTAAAGCAAACAACAAGCTCAGTACCGCAAAAAACACTAGCACCAAACCGCTGGCGGCAACGGTAGCCCTATCTAGAAAACTTGAGCCAACATTTTCTCTCGTTCGCATAACTAACACCTCAGGGATAAACATCAGCATTGCGTGTTGAGCAAATACCCTAACACCATGCTGTCCTAGCACTATGGAGGAAGCCAAAACGATTAACCTCAACCATTATTCGCTAGCCGATAGGGTTACTGCGCTTCAAATTCTCCACGAGTTCAACTTTCAGCTTGCTACGTCACAAAATGACGCGAGCTGAATTACTATATAAATTAACCGTTTATGAGGTTTTTATCAGTACAAATTAGCAATGATTTGCTTCATAAATGCAAACTGGCTGTGATAATCTAGCGATCGAAGTTGTAGGTGGTATATGAAGCAAAAATCATCACTTAATGAGTCACTTAACTTAGCGTTTGAAATATTAAAACGGATTCCTCGCTCACGCTTTATTAGTGCGCAAGAACTGCAAATGCAGCTAAGTGAAGCCGGAATAGACAGAAGTATTCGTAGTGTTCAACGGATGCTACAAACCCTAAGTGAAACCCTAAACCTTGAGCGTGATACCCGTAGTAAACCCTACGGATATAAATTACAACACGCCAATTTGGGCTTTGCCCTACCAAACCTATCAGAACATGAGTCTTTGTTATTGGAGCTATCTCATCAGTATTTAGCCAATCTGTTACCCGCCAATGTCAGCACATCACTGAGCGGCTTTTTCCAGCAGGCCCAGTACAACTTGCATAACAGTGAATCACAACCTAAAGCTAAAGCTTGGCTGAAAAAAGTGAGAGTGGTCAGTGAAACTCAACCCTTATTAGCCCCTGAAATCGACCTAACGGTGATGCAAAGCGTAAGCAAAGGGCTGTTTGAAAACCGTTGGTTAAACCTACAATTTAGCAACCGCAAGGCCGAGCAAAGACGGGCCAACGTAATGCCTTTAGGGATCGCTCAGCAAGGCAACCGCCTCTATTTAGTGTGTCGTTTTGAAGGCCATAACAATGAACGAAGCATTGCCATTCATCGCATCCAGCAAGCGCACTTATCTAGTTTCTGCTTTGAGCCACCCGCCGAATTTGACTTAGCCCAATACGATAACGATGGACGCTTCGGTTTCGGTGAAGGAAAACAATGTCGCTTACAGTTTTGCATCAACAAAGCCCAAGGATATTTTCTTTATGAGACCCCCTTGTCCAAAGATCAAGTGATTGAAGAGCATGCTGAACAGCTCTCAATAAGCGCAACAGTAACAGATTCGTTATTTTTACATCGCTGGCTAAAAGGCTTTGGCGATGAGGTCTCGAATATAAAAACGCAAATAGTCGAACTTTAAACACCTTGAGTAGTAATAAGGAAAAATAATGGAAATAACCTTGGAAATGCTTTTTTGGTCGCTGCTAGGCAGTGCCTGTTTAGTGGTACTTTTACAGCTGTTTTCTATTAAACAAAAACAGCGTATACAGCACGGCTTAGAGCAAAACCAGCATGCGACTAGCCAGCAGCAAGCCGCAACCAAAACCGATCTTGAACAGCAGCTAAACAACAATAAACAAGCCCAAGACAAGCTATACAACCAGCTAAGCGAACAACTTGCTGACTATTTCACAGTGCTAAAAGACATGCACAACCAAGCAGAGCAACGCTTCACTGAGATTACCCAACAGCTACAACTAGCGCTGCAGCAACTCGCAGAACAACAAACAGAATACAGCAACCAGCTTAGCCAGACAGACGACAAGTTAAGAGCTCTAGCCCAACAGCATGCTCTCCAAGCTCAAGATGCGCTCAACACTCATACTAAGCAATTGCAACAACAGCAAAGCACCACTCAAGCCGAGCTTATTCAACGCCTAGAACACCTAAAAAGTGTCAGCCAAAGCATGGACTTTAATCAACAACAAGCCAAGCTTAGCTTGTTAGAACAGCTCACTTCACAGCTACAAAGTTTACGTACAGACAACTTGGTCAGCCTGACCAACGAACTGGCCAAGCATCAAGAATTAAGGATTGAAAACGACGACTTTGTAAAACAATTGGGCGACTGCAAAGTCACCAAGATAAAAGACAAACATAGTGGGCAAATTAGCCACCTTATTTACCAAGATGGTCTAAAGCAACGCAGCGATACCTATGCCGAAGAGCAGCTGAAATACCAAATGCATTTTGACGAAACGGGCAAACCGCAACAAGGGCTTGAGTTTGATGAGCAAGGTAATTGCATTTTCGAGTATCACTATAATGCTGCCGGTGAAATTGAACAGCGTATAGAAAACCGTTTTGATGAAAGCGGTAAACAAATAGAACAAGTTGCAGTAGCGTATTAACAGTAAGGATCGCAAATGTATTTATCAGAACTCAACGCTGGCGAGAAAAAGAATTTTTTAGAATTAGCCAAATACGCGATGGGCTTAAACGGTGAACAAAAAGCCGAAGAACAAGAAGTGTTTATGTCTTTTGTTTACGAGTGTGGTTTAAGCGAACACCGTTTAAGCAAGCAAGAAAATATAGAGTCAGTCATCAAGGTATTAGCTAAATCCAAAGCAAAACATAAACGCATTGTGTTGCTGGAGTTGTTTGGCATTTTGTTAGCCGACGACGAAATTTGTAACAACGAGCAAAGCTTTCTCGATCAACTAGCGGTGGCCTTCGCTTTCGATAATTATGAAGTTCAGCGGATAAAGCGCTGGGTATTAGCAATGAATGACATGGTGGCAGAAGGCCACGCCATGATTAATAAGGATTGAACTATGGGATGGTTTAGTAGAGCGAAAAGCTGGGCCTCCAGCGTTTGTAGGCGGGTAAGCAATACCGTATCCAGTGCCGTTGATTCGGTTAAAAAAGCTTGTTCCAAAGTATGGAACGCATTTACCGGTAAACATTACGCAGATGAAGCGGAAGCCATTATTGGGGAAACTCAGCTACGTTACGATAAGGCCAAGCAAACTTACGAGTGCGAAGTGAGGCGAATTTCTGCCGATATCGAGGATAAAGTCAGTCAAATTAACCAATTTAAGCTCAATATTTATCAACAACATTTCTCCCGCTTTATGAAGCTCTCTCGCCGCTTACATAATGTAGTGGTGGCGGGTCAGCCCTTTGAAGAGTTATTTGACGACAAAATCTTGGAAATCATAAACCAAACAGGTGTGCGTGCTAAATCAGAAATAATGCTCATCGATTTTAATCAAATGGGCCTATTAGATACGTTAGGCATGGTACTCACTCTAGGGATTTTTTCACGTAAGAAAGCTAAAGAATCACTACAGCGCGCAAAGGATGAGCAACAGCGCATCAACGAAGAGATAAGCAAAATGCAAGCGCAACCACGCCAGTTACAAGTGATTGCCGAGTCTATAGACAATGTATGTGAGTATTTTGCCGAGCTGATTAACTCTTACAGTCAACTGTTAGATCGCTTTGAATATGGCATTCAAACTCAGCGCATGCAGCAACTCGCCAACAACAGCGATGTATTTGCCCATAAGCTCGACTTTAAATTATTACCAGTGGCGCACTTGGAAGAATTTAGAGCACTGTTCAATTTATCGATTGTACTAAAACAAATGGCGAACTTAGGCTACTTGTCGGAGACTGGCGAATTTATTGATGCCGATTGCCAGCGCGCTTCAGCCATGATTGACCAAGTTAGAGCGCAGCAACATAGCGCTTAAGGAGTAGCCATGAGTGAAAACCAAAACTACCGCATTCCAGAACTGAGTACTGAAGCCGTGACTCAAAGCCTAGCTGGCTGTTCCCCTTTAGCCGCCAGCAAAACCTTAATCGACATGGAGCTGTTTGATCAACGCAGCTCGCTTGAGGTATTGAATACGGTTTATGCTGAGTTTGACTCTGGCGCCAACATCATCGAACAGCTGGTTACACCGATTGGTTTAAACGTGCTTGATAGCATCATCAGCCATAAAAAACTCAAGCTAAATCGCACTGGTATCACCGCTTCACGAGTATGGGCCGAGATTAACAATTTCAGCTATCCTTCAGTGGCGGCCAATGGCGATGCGCTTAGCGCCAAACAACAGCTCGACGCCATGCGCAAGCCAGATAAGTTTGAGCGAGAAAAAGTGGCCAAACGCGATCTAGGTGCCACTAAAGACACGTTTTTTGCCGATAAAGATACGGCTCAGGCCGACATTGAAGTGAATCAGCAAGGCCAGCGAGTCAAGATTTATCGCAGCCAAGAGCAAGACGGAGCAGATTGGGTCAGCGCCGCTCAAACCGATCACATTGTGCCGGTGAAGCAACTGGCCGACCAATACGGAAAAAACGCCTTCTTGGTGGAGCACGATAGGCTCAATAAAAACGGAGAGAAACGCCTAGGCAAAGATGGCAAACCGCTGAAGATCAGTGATTTAAGCCGCATCGTCGACTCCGATGACAACCTTTCGCAGATCAGTGGTGAGCTAAACAACCTTAAATCGGATAGTAGCTATGCCGAACTTAAACAACTAAAAGCCCAAGCCCAGCAAAAGCAAGCCAAGGGCGAAGCTTTAAGCTCCAAAGAGCAGCGCCTATTAAAAGTAAATGACCAAACCCTAGACAATGGTATCGCCGCAGAACAAAAATCCGCCGACAAAGCGCTTAGTAAAGCCCAACAAGCGGCATGGGATAACCTAAAATCAAGCAAGGCAAAAGTCGCCAGCAAAGCGGGAAAGCAAGCCGGAGAACAGAGTGCTCATCAAGCCTTGGGCCACGCCTTCATCGCCTTAATTAAACCGTTATTTTATGAGCTAAATGATGCAATTAAACATGGTCTTGCCGAAGGGGTGGATGCCAGCTCCATTGCCGAAGGGCTAAAACTAAGGTTTGCTCGGATTAGCCAGTACCTTAAACAACAGGTACTCCCCACTCTTGGCAAGGTAGTAAAAGACTTTATTAGCAACCTATTTAAAGTGTTAATTGAAGGCATTTTAGGCTTGGTTACCGGCTTATTTAAATCGGTGATGCGCATCATCTCGGAAGGCTTTTCGGCAATGATTGGTGCCTTTAAAATTTTAACAACTCCCGCCGAGCAAATGTCTGCCGCGCAAAAAGGCGATGCCATCTTAAAACTGTTTGCCTCTACGGTGGTGACTTTTGTGGTGTTTTACTTTGAAACCTCCATTTTAAGCTTTCTACCCGACGACGGCTTTATTAAAGATATCGCCCTAGCACTGCTTAGTGGCGTAGCTTCCACCATCGTGGTTTACCTGCTCGACAAAGCCGATCTGTTTTCAGTTAAGGCGGAATTACGCAGCCAACGCGTCGCTGAAGTGTTTGATTTTCGTATCGAGCAAATTAAGCGAAATACCGACGCCTTTGAAAGCGCCAGCATCCAAAGCTTGGCAGAGCAAAAGCTGCAGTTTAGGCAGCTAAACGAAAACCTAGTGAAAGGCATAGCCAGCAACCAAGACGTTAACAGCAACGTCTATGACTTAGCCTCCTTCTTTAAGGTTGAACTAGACATTAAAAACAACGATGACTTCCTAGCCATGTTGGAAACATCAAAAGTCGTTACTATTTAGTAGCGAGTAATAAAGCCTTAGTTGAGTTGAGTTGAGCTTACCTTGCTCGACTAAGGCTGCCATCAACAATCAATGTCAGGAGGGCTGACCGCTCGCTTGGCTGTGGATGAACGATATCAAGGGAAAGGTTTTGGCGAGTGGTTGCTTATCGACGCGCTTCACAAGTTATTAGCAGCCAGTGATAGCGTAGCATTCCCCGTTGTTATCGTTGATGCCAAAGACGGCGCAATAGATTTTTATGAACGCTATGGCTTTCAAGCGTTTCAAGATACTGAAAACAAGCTATTTATCACCATTGCGGATGTTAGAGCGAGTTTTAAGTAGACGCCGCGCTCACCGGCGAATAAGTTGGTGCTGTTTTCGCTTTCTTTTAGCAAAAAACGCAACAACTATAGCTAGATCTAGTACAACGCCTTGTATTGGCATTTACACCCAAACAAATTGTTGCACCTTCCCAAAGTAGAGTTCATTAACATCGGTATGAAGGATAAACGGATCCTTGCATCCTCGCTCTTTGTACAAATAAATCACATGACACAACGTCTTCGCAGCTAATTTTATAATGTCATTAAAGTAAACTGTATTCGCACTTTGCTCGTAAACATATCTACTTCTTTTAAATATAGAACGATTTTTGTTAATAACTCGCAAATCACTATGGTCAAAAAGATACTCACGAAGTGATGGAGGCAAAGCTTCAGTCAGCACAACTAAATCATGAGGATCTGTATTCTTAGGTAAAGAGCTACGACTAAATTTATACGTTTCATTTAACTGGCCATGGTTTCCCGAGACTTCAGCATTAAAACTTTTTAACAGAACCTCAATAGCTAAAGCAGACATCACGCATTGAATTTCCATGCGTTGATGCTCGGATTTTTCGGCAACCATATAATAATCAAATCCACATTCAATCATATATGGACGGAAAGTAATTTCCTCTACCTGTGAAATATCTGGGATAAACTTCATCATTGACATACCTCCACGATAGCCGTAAATAACTTATTGTTTAAAAAAGGAATTTTTCATTTTAATATGCATTTAATAAAATGCTAGATGATCACCTTTTCCCCGATGCATTAGCCACCTAGCTCAAAAAGTAATAAAAGCATCAGCATAAAAGGATGCAGCGTTTGTGGGAAGAAGGAATTGAAGATCACCTCTATCCCATCACTGTTTTTACCCACCAAAAGATAGATAAATTAAGGGAACATTAATTTTTTTAGAAGTAGTTATTAAGGAGCTATAACACAATGAGGCAATAGCTTTTCACCCCCTCGATAGTCAAGATTGCGCATTCAATACCTTCATTATCGCCGAGCAACGCCGTTGACAAGCGAAGAAGCCGAGCACTGTTTGAGCGTAGCGAGTTGCGCAGGCGCGCTTGGAAACAAGTCGCGCAGGATGAAGATAATGCATGGCAGCCTTTCTTTTGCTTGTAAGCTTTAGCAGTCAACGCTTATGACGTCGCCGTAGGCGAAAGCTTTCATTCGTATCATTTTCATAAACAATTAAGACTCATACACTTAACGCAAACTAAAAAGAACCACGCCATAAGCCAACCCAAAAACTAATTAGAAAAAAGCTAAACACTGCCTAGCTCACTTCTTAGCCAAGCCGAGATTGCGGGGCCAAAGCCAGCCAAGTAAAGTGCCAATGAGAATGCTTCAAGAATCGAGTCGCTAATGCACTATCAACACATAAAAAAACCTGAAGGCGGAGAGAAAATCACTATCAACGCCCAACAGGAGTTACAGGTTCCCGATAAACCCATCATTACCTATATAGAGGGCGATGGCGTGGGTGTAGATATTACCCCTGTCATGCTTAAGGTGGTGGATGCTGCGGTGCAACAGGCCTACGGCAAGCAGAAACAAATCATGTGGATGGAAGTGTTTAATGGCGAAAAGGCCGCCGACATGTACGACGGGGATTGGTTTCCTCAAGAAACGCTAGCGGCGATCCGCGAGCATCACGTTGCCATTAAAGGGCCATTGACCACCCCCATTGGCGGTGGTTTTCGTTCACTGAATATCTCGCTACGTCAAGAGATGGACTTATTCGTTAATATTCGCCCCATTCGCTGGTTTAAGGGGGTACCGTCACCGCTAAGACACCCTGAGTTGACCGATATGATAGTATTTCGTGAGAATTCTGAAGACATTTACAGCGGCGTTGAATGGAAGGCCGGTAGCCCCGGCGCAGAACGCGTTATTGACTTCTTACAAGGCGAAATGGGGGTCAACAAGTTACGTTTTAGCGAAAACTGCGGTATTGGCATCAAACACATTTCTGAACAAGGCTCCAAGCGACTGATTCGCCACGCCATCCAATATGCTCTAGACCACCGTCGAGACTCGGTTACGCTGGTACATAAGGGCAATATCATGAAATTCACCGAGGGAGCCTTTAAAAACTGGGGTTACGAACTTGCGGAGCAGGAATTTGGCGCTCAAGTACATAATAACGGTTACTGGCTAGAAATCCCTCGTCAGGATCAAGCGCCCTTAATCATTAAAGATATTATTGCCGACAGCATGTTTCAGCAGGTCACCTTGCATCCAGAGCTTTACGATGTGATAGCCACCATGAATCAAAACGGAGATCTATTGGCTGACGCCTTGGCAGCCCATGTTGGAGGCATTGGCATTGCACCGGGTGCCAATATGAGCAGTGAAGTGGCCTTTTTCGAACCCACCCACGGCACAGTACCGCGACTTGCTGGTCAAGATAAGGTCAACCCTTGTTCGATTATTTTGTGCGCTCAAATGATGTTAAAACACATTGGCTGGCAGGAAGCCGCTGAGTTAATTAGCCAAGGCTTAAATGGTGCCATTAGCGCACGTAAGGTGACTTATGATTTCGCACGAATGATAGAAGGTGCCACAGAAATAAGCTGTTCAGCTTTTGGTGATGAGATCATTAAACATTTCAGTAAGCGCTAAGCGCCTACTCATCCTAAACCACTACACCTAAACAACCTAGCCAAGAGCTTACTTGGCTAGGTTGAATAATGCCTTAAGCATGACTTAGCAGCCCTTCTGCCGCGACATACTCGGCACGCTTACGGGCTTGAGCAATACAGCTCACATTATCTACTGGAGGGTTCACTTCAATATGGCGGCTATTATAGCCCAGCAAATGATGCGCCCGTTTAAACACCGCTTCAAATAACTTTGCTTCTTCAGCAGTGCGGGTGCTCAAAGATAAAATCATTTGCTGCTGTTCGGCCAACAAGGTGGTCATCAAGGCGTCTAAAATACAGCTGGGGGTAGCACAAGCATGCTCATCAAGAACTGCTTTACTATTTCCTGCGCTGATATTAATTCGCATCGGTTGACGTAAACTCAACTCTGCTTGTTGCAAATGCTGCTGACTGCTAATTTCTTGGCTTTGCTGATTAAGCCGACGGTAAGTGCCGCCAAACTCATCCAGCAAGGTAGTCAAGGTATCAAAAAATACCGTTGCACTTAGTTGGCTAGCCACAATAAGCTGTTGCTCGATAAACTTAAGCATCTTTGCCTCAACATATAATCGGTCTTTATGTTGGTAACCCTGTTCACTCTCTAATTTTTTATTCATAGCCAACTTCCTTATTTCACCTAGTATCATTATCGTTATTCAGTGCTGTTTTTATCCAAGCCTCACTGTTAACTTAGCGCCCCAGTAAAATAAAATGAAATTATACTTTTCAATACAAACTATAGATTTGGTGAATAGTACTCTTAGAAACTGGCTTATTAATGCTGCGACGGTACTTTAACGATCCACTACGCTAGCGGCAAACTCACTTAAAGAACGACGCAACCATTGATGCGCCTTTGAGTGCTGTAACAAGGGGCTCCATATCATTTTGCTTTCAATTGGTACAACCTGAAACGGCACCCGTACAATGCGTAAGACCGGGTTATCGCGATACAACATGGCATGACGCCTCGGCAGGGTGGCAATAAGTTGTGGTTGAGTCACTAACAGGCCAGCCAAAGCAAAGTGTCGGCTATAGACACGAATATTACGGGTTTGCTCTAACTGAGCCAGCGCTTCATCAACCCACGCTAGTTTATGCTCGTGGGCTCGGTTAGCCAATGAACTCTCCGGCCCCCAACCCGCTCGACTTACCGAAACATGTTCAGCCGCTAAGTAACTCTCTAAGTGCTGATTGCTAGCATAGGGGTGCTCTTGATGGACCAAGCAACAAAAATTATCTCGCCATAAACTCAATTGATGAAAGCTCTTAGGTAGGCTGGTAAAACGGTTAATCGCCAAATCTATATGCCCTTTCTCCATGTCGCTAAGGCGAATATCACCGGGTCCGTATAGATCAAAAGTAATATTGGGCGCACTGGTTAAAACTTGTTGAATAAACGGTGCCAGCAAACATGCCTCAATGTAATCGTTACACATAATACGAAAGCTAAGCTGGCTTTTGGCTGGAGAAAAATCCTTATCCGGTTGAGTAATTTTTTCCGCCATACTCAACAAACTAACAATTTCTGGCTTCAGCTTAGTGGCCTTTTCGGTGGGAGTCATGCCTTCGGCGGTGCGCACTAACAAAGGATCATCAAACAGTTCACGTAAGCGTTTTAGGGCATTACTCATGGTGGGTTGAGTTAACGACAACTTTGCCGCTGCCCGAGACACATTACGTTCTTCCAGCAAAACATTTAAATAAACCAAGAGGTTTAAGTCGACCTTTCTTATATTCATGAAACTTATATTCTTTTAAAAATTCATTTTCATTTCTATATAAGCTTGAAGTCTAATAACAGTAAAGCGGCGTCACTACATTTACTCAAGTACGATCCGTTATTGTGAGCTAATACGGATTAGATACAACGAAGTACCGGCAACTAGTCATTATTGGCTGGCGTTTGTTGGCTAGTGGCTGTTGCAGTATAAATACCAATAAGTTGCCCGCTTTCACGAATACAGAACAAAGCGCTTGCTCAGTTCATCATTCGAGACCAATAATTCAGGAATAAAAATAAACAATAGAGTGGCTTAATTTGCCCAATTTATGCTGTAAGTTTCAGCCGCAGCATTTAAGCAACAGCCCCGTAATAGGCCAAGCACAATTGAGTGGGGACGCTCTTATTAGCGATAACAAACTTCAATCGAGTATTCAACGAGATGCGGCAAGGCTGCTGTACGACAATGCCTTACCGGGAATACTCGTAACCATGATTACTTCCACTTTTCTTGTATTCAGTTTCAGCGTCCCTGCTGCAGAACAGTTTAAGTACATTTGGTGGGTACTAATGATGAGCCTACTGTGTGTTCGGCTGCTCGACTGGAAAATTTGGAATAGTCCCAATAAAGACCCTAGCTTCGATGGCCTAAAAGCCATTTATCGTTTTGTATTCGGAGCCAACCTTACCGCCATTATGTGGTCAATTTACGTGGTAACGGTGGTCATCAACAGCAATACTAGCGACATCAACTTAAGTGCTCACCTGATTATTGTTTCCGCCATGGCTGGTGGCTCAGCTACGGTATTAGCGGGGCATAAACCCACGGCCATCTTTTTTTCCTTTATCTTATTAATTCCAGCTTCGTTAGCCTTAATTGTCTCGGGCATCCAAGAACAGCGCATGTTGGGTATTTTAGGTTTGTTTTTTGGTGTGGTGATGGTGGCTATCTCCAAAAAAACCGCGCGATTTACCGCCCAAGCAATATTATTAAAAAACCAAAATGCGGTACTCGTTGATGAAATGGAACAGCAAGTTGAACAACGCACCCAAACCATTTATCAACTGTCTAACCTTGATCCACTTACTGGCTTATTCAACCGCACGGCTTTTCTTAAGCACCTACAATTAACCCTAAAAACAGCCCAGCAACAACAGCTGCCTTTAGCGGTGTTATTCATCGACCTCGATGGCTTTAAAAAAATTAATGACGCAATTGGCCACGACATTGGCGACCGAGTGCTAAGCAAAACCGCGCAACGTTTAAAGCAGCTGTCTTTAAACGCTAAATTACTTTGCCGCTGGGGAGGCGATGAGTTTGTTATAGCATTAAAAGACTGTGATGAATTTGCCGCTAAGCGATTAGGCGAAGAGATCATCGAGACTCTCTCAGCGGCCTATACCTTTGAAAATAATCGCTTTACCATAGGTGCAACGGTAGGAGTAGCACTCTTTCCACAACACTCCTTCGACGAACATAGCCTGATCCGTTTGGCCGATACCGCCATGTATGCTCAAAAAAAACGAGCCCCCTCTTATGTTGGAATATTCTCGAAAACTTTGGAAAACCGCATTCACCGGGAATTAACGCTAAAAGATGGCTTAAGCCAAGCCATTGAGCTAAACCAACTTCACCTAGTTTATCAACCGATTGTACGTGCCAATGACTGCCATATAGTGTCTTTTGAAGCGCTACTGCGCTGGACGCTTAATAACGAAAACATCCCCCCCGACGAATTTATTACGATTGCAGAACAATACGGACAAATACGCAGTATTGGCGCTTGGGTTCTCGAGCAAGCCTGTAAAACAGCCAGCCTCTGGCCAGAATCGATCGCTGTATGTGTCAACGTTTCGGTAGTGCAACTGCAAGATGATGACTTTGTCGCCTTAGTACTTAAACTGTTAGAACGCTACTCATTCAACGCAAAACGACTGCACATAGAAATCACCGAATCGGTTTTCACTAGTGATATCATCCTCTTACGAGAACAAATACAAGCCTTACAAGCCTTAGGTGTGAAAGTCTCTATAGATGATTTTGGCACTGGTTATTCGTCGTTATCAAGTATGCAAGATTTAGCTGTAGATACCGTGAAGATTGACCGCTCTTTCGTCAACAACATCAACAGTAATGGCTACCCTATCATCACTGCGGTAATGCATATAGCCAAAGCCTTAGGCTACTCAGTGGTAGCCGAGGGGATAGAAACAGAACAACAATTAGCCAGCCTACGCCAGTTAACCGTAGACTATTTACAGGGTTACTACTTTGCCAAACCCTTAACGGAGCAAGCGGTAGAACAATTGCTTAGTTCCAGTGAACAGCCCAAATTAACTAGGGGCTGTTAAGCCTCGGCTTAGTCTAGATGAGTGTCTATAGGCGGCGCACTACAGGGCGTAAGAACTACCGCCACCGACTTAGAAGTGGGCGTATCGCTAAAATCCCCCTTACTCGCCAAAGGCACCAAAGGATTGGCTTCGGGGAAATAAGCGGCCGCATTGCCCAGCGGAATATCGTAGGCGATAAGCCTGAAAGCAAGAACCTTACGCTCTACCTGATCCGGCCAGAGTGCCTCAATATCGACCCAATCACCGTCCTTCATTCCTAAATCTGCTATATCTTGGGCATTTAATAACAGCACTTTGCGCTCGTTATATATGCCTCGGTAACGATCTTCAAAACCGTAAATCGTAGTATTGTATTGGTCGTGAGAACGCAGAGTTTGCAAAATAAAAATACGGTTATCGCTAAGCTCTCTTATTGACGCAGGCACTACATCTTCCGGTAAGGAGTGACTAATAAACTGCGCTTTAGCACTGGCGGTATTCCACAAACGTTTGCGGGCACTATTACCTAAATAAAAGCCACCTGGTTGCTGCAGGCGTTGATTGAAATGCTCGAAACCAGGAATGGTGCGCTCAATGTCATCGCGAATACGATCGTAATCGTCAATATAAGCCAACCAATCGACAGGGGAAGCTCCCAAGACAGCATTGGCCATGCCTGCAATAATCGCCGGCTCAGAACGCATGTTATGACGACTTTCATCCACTAAGCCCTTTGATGGATGCACCATGGAGAACGAATCTTCCACCGTGACCCGTTGGGGGCCGCTGGCTTGCATATCCACATCGGTCCGCCCTAAACAGGGCAGAATTAGCGAGTATTTACCCGGATTAACGTGAGTTCTATTTAGTTTGGTAGCTATGCTCACGGTAAGCTCGCAATTCGCTAAAGCCTGTTCTATTAGCTGAGTATCAGGCGCGGCAGCCAGTATGTTTCCGCCTAATCCAATAAACACTTTACTACTGCCATTTAGCATGGCTTCTAAGGCTTGAACCACGTTATGCCCATGTTTTCTCGGCGGCGCAAACCCAAATGCCCGCTCAATACCTGCTAAAAACTCTGCACTGGGTTTTTCATTAATGCCCATAGTGCGGTCACCTTGAACATTGGAGTGGCCACGGACAGGGCAAACTCCGGCGCCTTCTTTGCCAATTTGACCAAATAACAACTGCAAGTTGGTTATTTCATTTATGGTCGCTACCGAGTGTTTATGTTGAGTAATCCCCATAGCCCAAGCAATAATCACTCGCTCAGACTGTTGGTAAATGTCTGCAACCGATTCTAACTGTGCTTTAGTTAATCCCGATTGCTGTTCAATAAAATCCCAATGAGTTTGCTCAACTTCAATTAAGTAACTCGATAAGCCTTCGGTATGCTGCTCGATAAAATTTTGATCAAATACCGAATTGCCATGTAACAAGGCCTGATGATGACGTTCCAGTAATAGTTTCACTACCCCTCTTACAGCCGCCATGTCTCCGCCTAATTTCGGCGTATAATAATGGCTAGTAGTAGGGCTTGCGCCTCCACTCAACATCTCACGGGGCTTTTGCGGATTCGCAAAACGCTCTAAGCCACGCTCTCTTAGGTTGTTAAACGCGACCACTTTAGCGCCCCGTTGAGTAGCATGGGCAAGGGTTTCTAACATGCGCGGATGGTTAGTACCGGGGTTTTGACCAAACAAAAAGATGGCATCAGCTAACTCAAAGTCTTCAATGGTCACCGTACCTTTACCCACACCAATACTGGCATTTAAGGCATGGCCACTAGCCTCATGACACATATTGGAACAATCGGGGAAATTATTGCTACCGTAACGACGAACAAATAATTGATAGAGAAAGGCCGCCTCATTACTGGCCCTCCCCGAGGTGTAAAATTCCGCTTGATTGGGACTGGCCAGCTGGTGCAAGTGCTTGGCAATGAGTTGAAAAGCTTGATCCCAAGAAATAGCTTGGTAGTGGTCACTGCCCGGCTGATAAACTACCGGTTCAGCTAGGCGCCCTTGATACTCCAGAAAGTAATCACTTTGCTTGGCTAACCAAGCTACCGAGTGCTGAGCAAAAAACTGGCTATCGACTCGCTTTGCTGAGGCTTCCCAATTCACCGCTTTGGCACCATTCTCACAAAAACGGAAGGTAGCTTTATTGCCCTTCTCACCCCAAGCGCAACCGGGGCAGTCGAAGCCGTGGTCTTGATTGGTTTTTAATAGATTTCTGATGTTTTTAGCAACATTTTCGCTTTTCACTAGGTGTTTTGCGGTACTGGCTAAGGCTCCCCAACCACCAGCGGCGCCCTTATATGGTTTATGACTCATACTGCTTACCACCCTCTACGATCCGCCACGGGGCGTGATACACATTAAAACGCTGGGCTTTCACAAAGCCCAATAAGGTAATATTAAACTGCTGCGCCACTTTCAAAGCGAGGCTTGATGGCGCCCCCACGGCCAATACCACCGGAATATTTGCCTTCACTGCTTTTTGCATTAGCTCAAAGCTAACTCGCCCGCTTAATACTAATACCGAGCGCGGCACCACGTACTCATTTAGCAGCACTTGGCCAATCACTTTATCTACTGCATTATGCCGCCCAATATCTTCAGCCACCGCCAACCAATAGTTGTTAGCAAACAATCCTGCTCCATGCACCGCACCAGTTTGCTGAAACACTTTTTGCTGCCGTTGTAACAGCTCCGGTAGCTGGTATATCTGCTGCGCATCTAACCATGCTTTAGAGCTATCAATCTGGCCTTGCTGCTCTAAGGCCAAGGCTTTTACCGAACTAGCGCCACATAAACCACAGCTTGAATAACTGGCAAAATGCCGTGTTAACGCCGCCCACTGAAAATTAAGCTGAGGATCAAGTTCTATTTCAATTTGGTTATAGTCCAACTCTTGCTCGGCGTGATCAGCAGGGAGGTAGCTCAACTGCTGAAGGTCAGTCAAGCGATGAATAATGCCCTGACTAAAAAGAAAGCCAAGCACCAATGCCACATCCTGACCAGGCGTGCGCATAGTCAGGCTTAATTCTGCTTGCTGTTGAGTTTGGCGAGTGTGGCAAAACCAGTTGAGCCACAATTGTAGAGGCTCTTCTATGGCGATACTGTCTAACTGGCTAGGGAACGCTTGTTCAAGCTGCTGGGCAAAACGCCGCAAAGCCACTTGCCGATGAGCGGCAGGCTCTAGCGGATCTAACTCTAGCTGAAACACTCGTCTTTGAGAGGAGGGCTTTGGCTTTAGCATGCTACTCCTAGGGCCTGTTAACCTTTCGCGGTTAATTTTGGTTCGAGATAAGGGCATTTTAATCGCTGCGAGAGGTTTGTAGCCTAGTCATTCTAAGCAAAACACCTCTCAACAAAGAGTAAAGCAATTCTGGCCGACCCCTTCGGGCATCGTTTGTGGGGTCTTCTACTGCGTTATCGGCTTATCAGCTAGAATAACTACATTTCAAAGTCTCTGCCTTGTATAAAAACTCCACACACCGCTGCAAAAAACATTTTGAAAGGTCAACAGGCCCTAGTAATGTGCTAAACAACTAGCAACACAACTTAGCTCTCAGCTTAATCAAAAGCGGCCCTCAACACCAGCACTTTACTTAACTAAAACGTCAATAAAGAGGCCTATATTGCTTCGCTCACTCCAGCAATAGAGGCTCGATTTGCATAGGTGTGTACGGCTATGTCACGCACCTCTACCGAAATCATCTCTACCTTCGGTAGCAAAGCACACACCGCCCGAGCAATGTCTTTGGCTAATGCCTGTTTTTGAAATTCACTGCGCCCGCTCAGCAAGTGTACGTTAATGTGCACATAAGGGGCTCTTTTCCCCCCCACACGATAGTGATTAGCCAACACTAAACGCGCCTTCACATCACCTTGGCTAAATAAACCCGAAGCTTCTGCGGCATCGTGTACGGCTTCAACTAAAACATCAAAATTCACTATCCTTGCCAAGTCGGCTGGACACTCAATCACGCAATGAGGCATCACTCTTCCTTATGTTTTACTAAACCGTAACAATTAACACTCTTATTCTTAACCAAAAATATGACAGTTAAAAATACTTAAACGTATTTTATTTATTGCTTAAAGCAACAATGTTTACAGTGGCCTAGTTTCCTTACTCGGTGACGTCCATCTCTTCAAACCAAGCTTTAATTTCCACCATTATCGCCGCGTGGTCACTAGCCTGACTATCTAGCGCATAATCGGCATGAGTTAAGTGACGATCGAAGCAACGATAAGCGACCACCTCGGCCACTTGCTGCTGGTAATCATTAGCAAACTCGCCAGATAACAGAATATAATCTATAACACTGCCCTGTGTGCCCCAATAATGACTTGCTGGACGTGATGCCTGATTAGGGTTAAGTAGGTAAGCATCATGCAAACGCCAAGCTTGCTCTATTGGCTCTTGGTTGGGTTGTGGCGGGTCAAAAATATGTTTTAGAGCGCCTTTCGACAAGTCATCGTTGAAATCGCCCATAACCATAAGCGCTTCTAGCTTGTGCTTACGGCAAAGCAAAATATCTTCCATCAAGCAACTGACTTCTTGGGCACGTAAATTGTCGGCCTGCCAGCGGCCAAGGTATTGCTCAATATCACTCGGCGCTTGGGTGGCCGCCTCATCTAAAATCGGTCGCTTCGATTTCAAGTGCAATACATACGCTTTCATCCAACCAAGCTGGGGCAATTTTACTCTTGCCACCAAAGGTTGGCGGCTAAATTTTTCGGCGCTAGCGGCGTGATATAAAGCAACTTGGCGTAAAGGGTATCGACTAGCCAAAGCCAAGCCGGGCTTACGGTAAACATAACTACTCGTATCTAGTTGGCTAGCTGTGGCGAGAAAGTAAGGGTAACCCAAGACCTGACATTGTTCGGCCAAAGCATCGGCACTAAACACTTCTTGGAAAGCCATTACGTCGGCATCCGCTTGTTTTATTAAGCGGCTTAACCAAGCTTGCTTTTGCTGCCATTGCTGAGCATCGAGAATATTATCAAACTCATAAGCGGCAAAGGGAGGAGCCAAATAATTCAATAAGTTTAAACTGAGAAGCTTAATCACGGTTACTCAACTTGCTAATGGGCTAGACCACTTTGCTTTATTCTGTTCACCGTAGCAAGTGAAAAGCCATGGCGGATTCGCTTGCCCTCTCAGGCTTAACTCGAAACATTAGCCATCAAAGGCAAGTTATTTTAAGATCATGGCTCAATCCTCTTGAACATCAGTGAGTCAATACCAAACTATGTTAAAAGCAATTACGGCCGTATTTGTGATTCAGGTTGATGGCATAAAAGTCAGCGTGAAAAAAGGCCAAGTGCCTGATTACTTTATTCGAGAAATCAAACTTATCCAGCGCAGTGCCCAAGCTATTCAGGGTAAAATTTACGGTATGCGTCGTGGCCAACAAATTAATTTGGAATGCTCTAGCTCCATCCCCGATAACATACTGCAACGGCTACGCAATGTATGGAAGCCCAATCCTAGCCCGAAAAACGAAGGCGGCTTAAAACGACGTTAACGCAGGTAGTTCAGCGCCAAACTTAAGGAGTGGGTATATTATTTGCGTCATAAAAGTCCTGAATGACTTTGTCCATTTCCCCAGATTCCACCAACTCGCTGAGCAGATGTTCTAACTGTTGACGCTGCGCATAAAGCGCAGAATGACGGGAAATGCCAATATACACGTCGCTATCATAGGCAGTTTGATAGGGTGCTATTTTAAACTGCCCTTGCCAACGAGGACTGTGTTGCGCTAGGTGATGCCCCACCTCCCTCACTAAACAAACATCTAAACGTTTTCGAGCCAACATACTTAAACATTCGCTATTATCGTTGAGATTGATTCGTTGCAAATGCGGGTCCTCATCGAAGCGGCGAAAGTGTTTGGCGCCATTTTTTACTCCAATCACAAAAGCATAGAGATCATGGTATTGCTCCAGCGGTAACAGCTCTTGTTTACGCAATACAAAATAGTACTGCGCAAAAGCAATATAAGGCGGTTGGAGAAAGTAAATATCGCGTTCTCGTGCGGCGGTTTTAATCAAACCAGCAGAAATATCCACGGTACCCAACTGTAGGTTTCGTAAACGACGAGCAAAGGGCAAATAGGAATCAATATGATAGGACTGTGCCTGCTCCACAAAGAGCTGCATCACTTGATTACTCAACAGAGTCGTTTTAGTGGAATAAGCAACTCGCCAAGGAGGCTGCGAGCTCGCAGCAATGCAATTCAGACTCCATAAGCACAACACTAGACTTAAGATCTTATTCAACGAAACATCCTTTTATCGTTATTAAGTCTTTGATAAATAAATTCAAAAATCACGTTACATTATTAACAAAACTGGCAGTGAAAACAAACCCCAAAGGTGTCGGCTTACCTCTCAGTGAATATCATCGTACCGCCCATCGCCAATAATGATTGCCAATCAGCGCGCGATCGGTAAGGATCACACTCCACCAACTAAGGGAAATAACATGAGTAAGTCAAACCATAGTCTTTCAGACTTCAGCCAAGCCGTTATTGAAAGTGGTCAATTATGGGTGCTCAGTGCCGACGATGAGTTTGTCGTTGTTGATTCCATCGAGTTTGATGACACGGATGTGATGCCGATTTTTTCTGAGCAAAATAAAGCCCAAGCTTTGTGCGTAGAAGATTGGAGTAGCTACCAAGCAGTAGCCATTGACTTAGAAAGTTTCTTTGAAGAGTGGCTACCCGGCCTAGATCAAGACCAAGTGATGCTAGCGCTAGATTTAGATGAGAATCTCGTTGGCGATGAAATAGAGCCTTTTAAACTCGCTAAACAGCTCGCCAAAGACGAACTATAAATAGCGATGTCACCATAAAAAATGCCACACAATAGCGTGGCATTTTTCAATGGATTACTAAAATAATCTTATCTACTCAGTTTTAACTAGTTAATAACTAGAATAATCAGCAATATAGTCGTCTAACTGCCTCTTTTCATGGTACTCATCTATACGTCTACGAGTACGCGCCATATTTTTCACTTTCTTATGTTGCTTAACATGGTGGGCCTTGTCTTCTTCATCCCACTCATCAATATCGTCAAACCGTGAGAATTTCATCTTATTTAACCTTATTTAGCTAAAAACAATAAAGCTTATTACTGACCCTAGCGTTAGCTAAAATAGTGCTTGGGTGCTCTATCAATTTGCAGCAAAAAAAAGCCTTGGTCAATATTTTTAATTACCGCCTAAAAACAACATTAAAGCAATAAAAAACAACAAGTTAACAAGCAATTAAAGCAAAAACCTTTAAGCAAAACTTTCTAATCGTCACGATAAATAATGTTTGTTTTATCTTGGCTTTTATTACTGCCATTATCGCGCCGTTGCCAACTTAGCTTATTCTTCTCTTCGGTACTTTTAGCCAGACATGTATACACTTTCATCACGCTCAGCATTGCGTGGGATCTTGAGCCCCCTACTTGGATTAGCATTATTTTCAGTGGCCTCTGGTTATTTGATGAGCCTAATTCCATTGGTTTTAGTGTCGTTTTCTTTAGCTGAAGGCCTAAGCCCTTGGTTGGCTAGTGCTTACTTTGGTGGCTTGTTATTAGGAGCCTTAAAAGCACAAGCTTTAATTCGCATTTATTTGCATCGAATGAGCTTCATCATTTGCTTAACAAGCTTATTAGCCAGCGTAATACTGATGTACGTTTTCCCTTATGCTGCGGCGTGACTACTATTAAGGGCCTTTTCCGGTGTCGCTACAGCAGGCATATTTGTCGTTGTAGAGTCTTGACTATTACTGGTGGATAACGACAAACAACGTACTGCTCGCTTGGCGCTATATATGGTAACGCTGTATGCAGGTAACGCCCTTGGGCAGCTATTAATGAGTTTTTTTGGGATTAGCGGCCTTATCCCCTTCTTGGTGGTTAGTGGTTTATTAGCGCTCGCGTTAATCGCCCCCTTATTTGCCGCAAACATCAGCATACCAAAGGCACAACATCGAGCCCTTTCACCGTCTGACATCGGCCGCTTAAGCCAAACCGGATTAATTGCCTGTTTAATTTCAGGCTTAGTATTAGGGCCCATCTACGGCTTGCTGCCCAGTTACATTAACCAATTTACGCTCTGGAAAAACGATCTTGGCTTGCTTATAGCCAGCGTGATATTCGGTGGAATGTTAGTTCAGCCCTTATGTAGTCAGCTTTCTGCCAACTACAATAAAACCCTACTTCAAGCGGTCATGGCCTCTATTGGTGTGGCCGCAGCACTGGGGATGCTGCTCAGCGAAACCAGCTTTAACCTTGCCTTAAGTCTTTTTATCTTGGGCGCAGCTGCATTTTCCCTTTATCCCATCGCCATTAGTCAGGCCTGCTTAAACCAAAGCTCCGATAAGATTGTGGCGACAACCGAAATAATGTTGATTATCTACAGCTTAGGCTCCGTTGCAGGACCCTTAGTGGCTGAATTAGCCAGTGATTCTCTGGTCGAGCTGCCTTACTACTTTAGCGCCATTCTTGGTAGTAGTGCCATATATATGTTGCTGATGTTCGCCAAAGGTGCAGGCCGCAACCACATTCCCCCGACCTTGGATATATAAGTTACTCCCAGCGAGCGTTCTGTTCATCAATTTCAAAAGCTACTAACTCGCCCTTGCCGGTGAGCTGCCACACCGCTAGTGGCGAACCATCCGGGTTGAGCTCTAACAAACCAATTCCCGATGCGTTGAGCAAGCGCTCTCCACTTGCCGCATTCTCTGGTCGATGCGGTATTACCCGCATACGGCGGCGCTTGGTAAACCAATTCAGCGGTGACTTAGGTGAATATAACCAACGATTCAGTCTATCTAGTTGGCTAAGTAGTGGTTCTGGAAACTGGTTCTTAATACCACTACTAGTAATTTGCCATATTTCTGGTCCCCGCTGCTGCTGCCGCAACAAAATTTGATAGACAAATGAATAATGTACATCGCCAGAAAGGATCACAAAATGCTGAGGAGTTTTGCCATGGCGAAACATATTCAGCAAAGTATTAGCCGCTCCCGGATGGGCCATCCAGTTTTCTGCATCCACCAATAAAGGTTTGCCCAGCCATGTAAAAATACGTTGAATCACTTCAATCAGTTTGACTCCAAACATCGGTGCAGGAGAAACTAATATCGCGGCATCCAAACCTATCATTTGCTGTTGCAAATCGCTTAGTGCCTCCCAGTCCATTAACCCCGATGGCGCATCAAAGTTACGTTCCGATCGCCAACGGTGAGTTCGCGTATCTAATACCAACAAGGCTGGCTTAGTATCCCAGTGATAATGCCACTGCGAGTGAGCTAGCAGTTGCTCAATTAGCTGCTGATGCTCTGTTCCACCCGGCTCCACTAAAGCCTGTTGTAAGCTTTTTATTAACTCAACTGGAAAATTCTCTGGCGCGTTCCCCCACCCCTGGCAAAGAAAATAAGCCACCATGGCATTACCGATGATTCGCTTAGAGAAAGGGTGCCCATAAGCACTTAATTCCCAAGCTGCGCTCAAGTTCCAATCATCGGTAACATCATGGTCATCAAACATCATAGCGCAAGGTAAATGAGCCATTAACCGCTGCACTTTAGCAAGCCCTTGAATAAAGCGCTCCAGCACTTCACGTTGCTGTAAGTATTCATCTAACTCATCTAAAGCTAACTCTTCTGGCGGACTCATATCGAGTTCATGCCAACCACTGGGAGACCACACCAATAAATACATGGCTAACATTTCGGCCAAGGAAATAAGATGGTTATTCGCATGGTCAGAGGTGAAAATCGGTTTTCTCACACCACTAAAAAGGGCTTTTTGCGCGGCTTGCTCGGCACCTTTTTTAGGCAAGAGTTTTTGCCTAGATAAATAATGCCCCTGTTGATGAAGTTTCTCACTGGAGCTAAGCGGGCTATCCTCAAAACTTTCATTTGCTACGCCTAAACGCTCAAGCAAGCGGTGAATGGCCAGCAACATAGGAGTCGCCACATCATCAACATAGACTTGGTCGCCACTCATCATCAACAAACTAGGCCATTGCTTGATATCTGCGTTTTCCAGCCAAGCGTCGGCAGCGACTAAACCATCTGCACAGGGATGATGAGGCTTACGACACGAGCCGTGCAGCATCCGTCTAACTGAGCTACATATAACAAAGCCGGGGAGCTCTCGCGATGGATAGGTTAATTCAGGAGCCCATTGCTGCCAACCGAACGACTCACTCTGGCCACATGGAGTTAATTGCAGGTCATAACCAATCCATGTATCTGTTGGTAGCTCATCCTCAAACTGAATATCAATCAGGTAGTAATATAGCCGCTGACCCGCCACAATGGTTTGACTCTGCTTTGCCAGAGAGCTTGAGTCAAGCTGCAGGGTTTTCTCTGCGAATTGAAGCGATAAACTAAGTTCAACTGCTTCTGAACAAGCTAACCAGATAGCAACACCTTGGGAGCTAATATGTCGGAGGATTGGGCCAGCCAATACTAGAGCGAGATTTGATTGCTGCATAAATAAAAGTATATAAGGCACCTAGAAAAACACTAGGTTATTACTTAAATTTAACAACTATAACAATTTAAGCAAGCGATAAATAAGCACTGTTCTAAGGAGTATCTATGCCGGCTTATATCATTGGTCAAGTCAAAGTAAAGGATCGGGCCTTGTGGGAGCAATACGTTGCGGGTGTGGCCTTATCCCTAATAGGCTTTGAGGCTAAGGTGCTACTACGCGGCCAATTTCAACAGGCACTAGCAGGAGACGCCGACTTTAGTGACAGCGTAGTGATTGAGTTTTCCAACAACGAACAATTAATCCGTTGGTTTAATTGCGATAGTTACCAATCTTTAGTCACACTTCGAGACCAGGCTGCATACGTATTGATAAATAGTTATTGTTCAGTGGATTAAGCAAACATATCCGACAACGAAGCAATATCATCTGATTTTTTAGCCAGCTCGGTACTGCTGGTTTGCAACTCATTAGCGTGTTGTCTTGTTTCTAGGCTTAATTGGCTGATTTTTGCGACATTCTCTGAAATATTGGCACTCACAACCGATTGCTGCTCAGCGGCCACCGAAATAGTCGTAGAAACATCTAATAGTTCACTCATCATACTGGAAATTTCGTCAACTAATTCAGTACTACGATTAGCTGTGCCCAAACAACTTTCAGCTTGCTCACGACTTGATTTCATTCGTTCAGCCCAAGCAGCCAAACTCTGATGCATTTTCTGCACTGACTGCTCAATCAAACGCGTCGCTTGATGGGTGCGATTAGATAAAGCCCTCACTTCATCGGCCACCACCGAAAAGCCTCGTCCTTGTTCACCAGCTCGTGCGGCCTCAATAGCAGCATTAAGAGCTAATAGATTAGTTTGGTCGGCAATGCCTTGGATTTCGCCCATCGCCTTAGCAATACCGTCGGCGTCTTCAGTGAGCTCATGCGCTAAGCCTTCGGCCTGTTGAACATCAGACGACAAGGCTTGTACCTGATGCTTGGTTTCTTCCATATTACTTTGCGTTTGCTTACAGTGAGACTGAGTGGAGCCAACTTTATCGGTGGCTTTTACCGTGGAATTACTGATTTCTGAAGCCGTCATCGACATCTGGTGAATGGCCGCCGATAACTGTTCTAGCTCGATGGTTTCAACGTCCACGGCTTTACTAGTAGTAACAGAAATAGAGGCTAACTCGTTAGACAAGACCTGTAAGCGCTTAGTGGAATCAGCAGTTCGACCTAAAATGGTTTTAATTCGCGCCTCCAACAGACCTATGTGAAAACGTGCCACATCGAAGGGTTCTGCCCCTGCATATATGTAACGGCTGGGACTATCAAAGGATTTTCTCATTTGACTCAGATTCATTGGGGTACTGACCAGCTCATTGTAATTTAGCGCAAACATGCCCACAAAGAATAACAACGTGTAAAGGATCTCAAAGCCCTCTAGATGAGTTACCACTCCCCATAATCCTGCTAGCAACAACACCGCAGATAAGCTACTTCGCACCCGTCTCGCCCGCCAAACAGGAGCAATAGATTTACCTCGATTAAGCTTGCTGTAAATAAATTCTGCACGCTGCTTATACTCGGGTTTAGGCGCCCCCCTGACTGATTGATAGCCAATATGCCGCCCCTCCTGATAAAGCGGTGTGACATAAGCATCAACCCAATAATAACGGCCATCCTTGCAACGGTTTTTAACCATTCCTCGCCAAGCTTCACCAGCCTTTAACTTGGCCCATAAATCGGCGAATGCAGCTTTGGGCATATCTGGATGACGAACGATATTATGATGCTGTCCTATTAACTCTTCCAAAGAATATCCGGCAATTCGACAAAACTCGTCATTGGCATAAGTTATATCACCTTGAAGATCAGTGGTCGAAACCAGTTGGGCATTTTTATCATACAAGACTTCTTCATCTATGGTTGGAGGCATATCCGTTTACCTTATTATTATCGACAATTTAAATAATAGTTTTTAACCAGCAGAATGTAGAAAATTATCAGCCAATGTTAGCGTTTTGTTGGCCAACTCAAGATATTTAGTCACCATCTAAGGACTATTCTGCAGTTTGACAACGCAGTTAAAATCCCCCCTCCTCCTAGCATAATCAGAGCTTTATGCTGAAAAATAAATCAATAACTTATATTTTAAAAATATAATCCATGCGATTGTATGACAAAAAACATGAAATCCTTTTCAATCACAAAACCGTAATAAAGTTTTGTTAGACTGCTCAGTTTTATCTTTTTTTTGTCTATTTTTTCCCCAGAGCTTGTATGGTCGCTCGATAAATAACCGGCAAGAGTTATTTGGCTAACAGCTAACAACTAGACCAACAACTAGTAAAACTAACATTCGATAAGGAAATGCAATGAACAAGGTAGTATTACTTGGTTTGTTAACGGCCTCATTATCTGCTCAGGCAGAATGGGAGTTCCGTGGTACACCAAATGATTGGCAAACCACCGCAATGGAGCAAATCTCCAGTACCCAATTTGAAACCTGCCAAACCTTCGGCACCAATGATCCACGCTTCAAAATTGACCGCTGGGGCAACTGGCAAGAAGCTTACCCAAATTCTGATTACCGCGTAGCTAGTGGTAGCTACTTAATCACCTTCTACAGCGACAGCGAATATATTGAACTGTCTTCTGTAGCCAACTGTGACAGCAACCAAGCACCTACAGCGGAGATCTCTCCTGGCAATACGCAAACGGTAAACGCTGGTACCAGTATTACTTTTTCTGCGGCAGGCTCAAGTGACGCCGACGGCAGCATTGCTAGCTACAACTGGAGCACCGGAGAAACTAGCGAATCTATTACTGTTAGTTTCGACAGTAGCCAAACTATTACGCTACAAGTCACCGACAATGAAGGTGCCAGCAGTGATATCGCTAGCGTAGACATCACCGTAACAGGTGAAGAAGCCCCCGTATGGTGTTTTCGTGGCACACCAAATGGCTGGGGCCAAAGCCCTCTAACCCTAGATTCTGGTACAGGCTTATATACTATTACCCAAGCCTTTGCTGGCGAAGAAAGCCCAGCGCGCTTTAAGGTGGCAGCTTGTTCTGAAGATGGAAGCTGGGGAGAAAACTACCCAAGCCAAGACTTCCAAGTTAACGATAATACCAATTACAGCATCAGCTTCAACGCCTCTTCGAAGGAAGTGACCGCTGAAGAAGTGGTGATTCCGTTAAAACCCGAGCTTAAGGTTAGCCCCGGTAGCAGTGACTTTAGCACCGATAGCATCGATGTAACGCTAAGCTACAATGGCGAAAACGTCACCACTAGCGAATATACACTAAGCACCGCGACCAGCACCGAAAGCGTTACCTTTAACAACGGCGATATAGTTAGTATCGGCAGTGAATTAGCCATTGGTGAGTTTGTAGAGCTACAAGTTTATGTAGAAAATAACCAAGGTTCAGTCACTCAAACTTTTACCTATAACAAGATTGATGTGCCAGAAACGGGCTTTACTGTTTGGTTAAAAGCGCCTAGCGACTGGAACTCATCGATTCACCACTGGGATGCGCTACCTGCTGGCTCTGAAGAAGATACAACATGGCCTGGCGATGACATGAGCCCACTTGGCGAAGACTGGTACGAGTTTGTCTTTGCCAACAGCGACTCAAGCAGCATCATCTTCAGCAACCAAGGCGACAGCCAAACTGACGATCTATTCCGAGATAAAGACGGCTGTTACACCATTAGTACGCAAAGCTGGCAAGATAGCTGTGACTTACCATCAAACGATGCTAGCGTAAGCATCAATCCAAGTATTACCACTTTCTGGACCGATCAAGTAAACATCACTCTGAATGCGGCTGGCGATGATGTCACCGGAGGTAGTTACGCCCTTGATGGTAGCGACCCAGTTAATGGCACCGCCTTTAGCGATGGTGACAACATCACAGTGGGTAGCAACCTTGCGATTGATGAATCTCTACAAATCTGTTTATACGCAGAGAACGCCACTAGCAATGCTAGCCAGTGTTTCAATCTAACCAAAGTAGCACAACCCACAGCCTCAAACTTTACTTGGAATAATGCCAGCGTTTACTTTGTGATTACCGACCGTTTCAACGATGGCAACTCCAGTAACAACCACTCTTACGGTCGCCCTAGTGTTGATGCTACCGGTAAAAACATTGGTACCTTCCATGGTGGTGACATCGCTGGTTTAAGTCAAAAACTAGACGAAGGTTACTTCACCGACTTAGGTATCAACGCCATTTGGATCACCGCGCCTTACGAACAAGCTCATGGCTTCGTTGGAGGTGGTAGTGATGGTGATTTCGCTCACTACGCCTATCATGGCTACTACGTGCAAGACTACACCAACCTTGATGCCAACATGGGTACCCCTGCTGAATTCAAGGCATTTGTTGATAAAGCGCACAGCCAAGGCATTCGCGTGGTGATGGATGTGGTAATGAACCACGCTGGTTATAACACCTTAAAAGACATGGAGGAGTTTAACTACGGCTCTGCTTCTACATCATCAAGCTGGACGCCAAGTAATGGCGGAAATTGGCTTGGTTACCATGACTTTATCAACTATAACGGCGACCAAAACCTATGGTTAAGCTGGTGGGGTAAAGACTGGATCCGTGTTGGTCTACCCGGCTATGACACCTGTGGTGGCGATGACCTTACAAAGTGTTTGTCTTACCTACCCGACTTTAAAACTGAGTCAACTCAAGCTGTAGGTATTCCAAGCTTCCTCGCTAACAAAGCCACTTTTGGTCAAGGTTACTTAAGCAACTACCAAGCGAGTGGCAGCAAACGAGTTCGTGATTGGATAACCGAGTGGTTAGTACAATACGTTCGTGATTACGGCATTGACGGCTTCCGTGTGGATACCGCCAAACACGTTACTTACGACAACTGGGCTTACCTCAACCAACAAGCGACCTCAGCGCTAAACGAATGGCGTCAAAACAACCCAGACCTACCAGGCGCAGAATGGACTGATGAATTTTGGTCAACTGCCGAAGTTTGGGGCCATGGCGTAGGTCAATCTGACATTCACACTACCGCTAACTTTGATTCAGTAATTAACTTCAGCTTGAAAGGCGCTATTGATGGCATGGTAAACAATACCGATACCATGATGAGTATGTTTGCCAGCTACGCTAACCAAGTCAATATCTCTAGTGACTGGAACGTGCTCAGTTATATTTCTAGCCACGATACCGGTTCAGTGTTCTACAACGGCGACGACAATCGCCAAAAACGAGCAGGTACTGCTCTGTTACTGCTTCCTGGTGGTGTTCAAGTCTTCTACGGTGATGAACTAGGCCGAGTCAATGGTGATGGAGGCTCTGACGCTGACCAAGGCAGCCGTTCAAGTATCGACTGGAACAAAGCCGGTAACAGCGTACACCAACACTGGCAGAAAGTAGGTCAGTTCCGCCGCGACAATCCAGCCGTTGGTGCCGGTCAGCACGTCACGCTAACTGGCCAATCTAGCGGTCAAGCCTTTGCCCGTACTTGGACTAACCCGATCTCTGGCGAAGTGAACAACGTAGTTGTGGTCGTTGATGGAACAAGCACTGTAAACGTGAACGTTGATAGTTACTTCGACGACGGCAGCAGCGTACGCAACGCTTACGATGGCTCTATCGCCATTGTTAGCAACGGCAGCGTAAGCTTTGATGCTGGCAGCGAAGGATTAATCCTAATAGAAGCGCTATAAGCATTAGCCTTTACTTCCATAGTTTGCCGCTCATTATGTGAGCGGCCTTTTTTTGTCTGAAATATGCCCTTATCGCTGAGCCAGCTAGCGAAATTTGACAGCCACAGCCCCACCCTCTACATTTGCTGTTCAGGCTAGGCCGTAATTATTAGGCTCTATTGATCTTTCGAGATGTTTTTTGCAGCAGTTTGTGGGAGTTTTATACAAGGCAGAGGCTTTGAAATGTAGTAATTCTACTTGATAAGCCGATAACGTAGTAGAAAGCCCCCACAAACGCTGCCCATAGGGTTCGGCCAAAAGCGTTTTACTCTTTGTTGAGAGGTGTTTTGCTTAGAATACTAGGCTACAAACCTCTCGCCGCGATTAAAACACTTTTATCTCGAACCAAAATTAACCGCGAAAGGTCAACAGGCCCTAGGACTTAGTTTATATTGCGACAATCAATAGAGGACATCTCATGCCAAGAGCAAGCGCACGCCACATTCTAGTAGATAGCGAACAACAATGTTTAGAGCTTAAACAGCAAATTGAACAAGGCGCAGCATTTACCGAAGTGGCCAAACAATACTCAAGCTGCCCTTCTGGCGCCAACGGCGGCGAGCTAGGCGAATTTAATCAAGGTGATATGGTGCCTGAATTTGATACGGTAGTATTTAATGAAGCACTAAATACCGTGCATGGGCCAGTTAAAACTCAGTTTGGTTATCACTTGCTAGAAATTACCAGCCGCAGCTAATCCCCCCTTTCAAAGGTGCAGCTTAAGCTGCACCTTTACCGCACCACTGCCGAAACAAGCGATCCTCAAGGTCACACTAGGTTTTGATCTTAAGCCTCAACCCTTGTGCCATTTGTTGGTATACTTAGCCGAGTGAGCAATATTAACGAGATCCAAGCATGTTAGATAATCTGCAAATTCCCAAAGGCATTGAGCAAGAGCCAGAGCTACCAGTTCCTTCAATTGAGGAGCAAAAAAAAGTTGTCGCCGAGCTTAAACGTTTAGAAGAAGCCGGAGAATTAACTCCTGAAATCCTCGAAGAATTTATGACTGGTAAACGTAAACCGGAATAAATAAAAAAGGTAGAGCTGGTTGCTCTACCTTTTTCATTCGCCTCACCTGCAGCCCGCACTAAGCTTTTACATTACTTTACACACCCTTTACTTAAACCGACCTTGTCACTCTTATACTTAAACCATCAAGCCGTATAGGGGCAAAATAATGGCTAGGTTTAGTTGGCTCATTGCAGCATTAGTAGTATTAGTAACGACGCTATGGCTACAAGCAGAATCTGCATTATTCACCAGTGCAGGCTTTTATCAATGGCGTTCGGCACTGGTGCAATACAGTGGCATGCTAACCGTGTGCTTAATGAGCCTGTGTATGCTACTGGCTTTACGCTTACCCTTGATCGAACAATTAACTAAGGGCTTAGACCGCTCTTATCGCGTCCATAAATACTTAGGCATTGCCGCTGTTTCACTAGGTTCAATTCACTGGTTATTGGCAATTATTCCCAAACAGTTAGTTAATGCAGGTCTACTAGAGCCCCCGATTAAAGGTACAGGCCCTCACAATTCCGAGAATTTTTACGCGCTAATCAAACCATTACGTCCTCTGGCCGAGCAAGTGGGTGAATACGCCTTTTACGCTTTTGTAATACTGGCAGTAATCGCCTTATTAGGCGCGATTCGCTATAAAAGCTTTCGTTATTCTCACAAACTGATGTCGGTAGCTTATTTGGCAATCGCCTTCCACTCCAGCATACTAATTAAACACAGTTATTGGCCGTATTCTATCACCTTAGTTAGCCTAATGTTGATATGGGTGGGAGTAGTAGCGGCTTTGTATAGTTTGTTTGGCCGAATTGGTAAAAGCAAACAACATAAAGCGGAAGTAGCCAGCTTTAACTACCTAGATAAAAGTAAGTTGCTGGACTTACGTATCAAAGTGCCTGATTGGCCAGGCCATCACAGTGGTCAATTCGCCTTTTTAAGTTTTGCTGGTGAAGAGCCCCACCCCTTTTCCATCGCCTCTGCGCCCTCAGCAACCCCCTTACGCTTCTTAATTAAAGAACTGGGCGACTTTACTCAACAATTGAAAAACCACTTAGTTCAAGGCCAAGCGCTGTCCATAGAAGGTCCCTACGGCTCTTTTAATTTCTCGGAGAATCATCGCCAACTATGGTTAGCCGCGGGTGCGGGTATTGCGGCTTATACCGCCATTTTACAGCAGCGAGCCAGCATAACTAATCCCCCCCCAGCCTGTTTGTATTTCTGTTGTGAAGGCGCGGATGCCAACTTTGTTAAGCAACTACAAGCGCAGGCTCACAGCGCTCAGGTCGATTTTAAACTGATCGACAACACAGTGCAGGACTGCTTGAGCTTTAGCCAACTTCAACAAGAAGTGCCCGATTTACTCAGCCGAGAGATTTATTTCTGTGGTCCAGTTTCATTTGGCAAAAGCATACAGCAACACTTACAGCACAAAGGCTACGATTTACGCCATTTTCACCACGAGTTATTTAACTTTCGCTAAGAAATAACAAACTGTTGATCGGTAGCAAATAACTGAGAGCCCTGCTGCTTAACGTAATTTAGGAAGCGTTCAGCAATAGGTGACATCGGCCGCGATTTTCGCCGCACTAAATACCACTGGGTTTGAATGGGTAGATGTTCTACTGCCAGTACGCTCAAGCCCGAGAGTCCGCCGTAACTTAAGGTATGCTCAGATAAAATTGACACCCCTAAACCCGAGATAACCGCATGTTTAATCGCCTCATTACTCTCAATAGTCATTCGTACATTGGCAGTAATTTGATGCTCAGCAAGAAAGTCGCTCACTGCGTGCTCTGTTCCCGAACCCGCTTCGCGCATCAAAAAGGGATAACGTGAGAATTCAGCCAAAGAAATAGCGGTTTGCTGAGTTAACGGATGACGTTCTGGAGCAATGGCCAACAGGCGGTTGGGTAAGAAGTCGATAAGCTCTAAATCGGGGTCTTCGGGTGGATGACTAAATACATAAAAATCATCTTCATCGGCCATACTTCGCTCTATAGTTTGCGCGCGATTACCCACTTTAAATGCGATATTTAACTCAGGATACTGCTCGGAAAACTCCCCAACTAAGTGAGGAATGAAGTATTGCGCGGTAGTCACCACCGCTAAAGATAGCTCACCCGTTTGCACGCCTTTTAACTTATCCAAACGAATATTTAGATACTCGAAACGTCGCAAGATCTCACGCGCTTCTTCCACCACCAACATACCCGCTTGGGTAAAACGTAAGGTTTTTCCCGAGCTGTAATACAACTCTAAACCCAAGGTTTGCGCCAACTTGGTTAACTGCATAGACACCGTAGGTTGAGTTAAATGTAATAACTGAGCAGCCTTGGTAATACTGCCCTGTTCGTACACTACCACCAGTAACTCTAACTGTCTCACGCTACCAATGTGACGATGCGAGCGATAATCATTGAGCATTATTCTTCAACATAATAGATAGATATTTATCTATGAATTATATAATTATTATCTAGTTTTATCTATTTGATATAGATCACATAATTTTGGCGTATTCAACTAAGGGAGAGAAGCAAATGTCTAAAGCTCAATTTATTTTTGGATTAAGCAGCGGCTTACTACTGGGTGGCGCCGGAGCCAGTGCCTGGCAAGCAGGCCTAATTGGCCCCAGTCTACTAATAGTTGGCCTAAGTCTGTGTAGCATCAATTGCGCGGCTTACATCAAGGGCACGCTTCGCTCAGCCAAACCGCTACGGCAGCACATGTTTAATCAAAATCTGATTTCTGCATCTCATCAAGGCGGGAAGTAACAAACATGCAAATAGATATTGTTGTTGGTTTTTTCGTGCTAGGTGTGGTGGCTAAACTACTAAAAAGCGACCTCAAGCTTCCCAGCAGCTTGTACCAAAGCTGCTTAATTTTTTTGCTGCTAGCCATTGGCCTTAAGGGCGGTATTGCCTTAAGTGCCTATGGTTCACTAAACGTAATCCCACAATCCATTGGTGTTGTACTATTCGGTGCAGCACTACCATTTCTGGCCTTTCCTATTCTTTACTACGTAGGTGGCTGGTCTCGCCTCGATGCGGCGGCTACCGCAGCTCATTATGGTTCGGTCAGTGTCGCCACCTATGCAGTGGCCATTGCCTACGCCCAATCTTTTGGAGTCGACTACGAGGCCTACTTTGCGCTGTTTGTTGCCCTACTGGAAGTTCCAGCAATCATTGTGGGTATACTTATGGCCAAGCGAGGCATCACCTTGTCAGAGCTCAAGCCGGTGCTAGTGGAAGCACTGCTTAACAAAGGGGTGGTATTGTTACTCGGTGGTTTAGCGATTGGCTTCTGGGCAGGGGAGCGCGCCAGCTCGGTGATGCCATTTTTTGGTGAACTATTTCATGGCATCTTGGCTTTGTTCCTACTAGAAATGGGTAGAGTGGCGGCCGAACGTATTGGTGATATTCGTAAGCAAAGTGCCTTTCTACTCAGTTTTGGCATTAGCATGTCAGTCATCGGCGGCATTTTAGGTGGCCTATTAGCTCATGTTCTCGGCTTCTCAACTGGTGGCATATTCCTGCTAGCGGTATTAGGCAGCAGTGCCTCTTACATTGCCGTACCCGCTGCTTTTGCGGTGGCACTACCCAAAGCCAATGCCAGCATTTCGATTACCTCATCACTGGCGATTAGCTTTCCTTTCAATGTATTGGTGGCGATCCCCGTTTATTTGGCACTGATTCAGCGCTTCGCCTAAAACAACTAGCGAAGGCATGATTTGCCTTCGCTTAAGTTGCCGCGCAGATAAACTTTGCCTGAGCTTTTGCCGCCAGCTTACCCGCCACTTTAATTTGACTAGACAAAGAATAAACACCGCGACGTTCACCGAGTAGTTCTGCGCTTAGTTGTAAGACTTTGCCTATCGCTACTGGCTCAACAAAGCGTACCTTCAGCTCAGCGGTATAAGCTTGTATACCCATTTTAAACAACTGATGCACCATGGCAGCGTCTAGCAAAGTACTAATCATGCCTCCATGTAACATTCCTTGATACCCCTGATATTGTTCACCCAATACTAGTTCTGCTTGCAATTGATATTGATTAACAGCTTGGAAACGTAACGCTAATGACTGCGGGTTAAAACGCGGATCGCCACATACCATGCAACTCTTATGACTTTCTGGGATACACTCTTGCATATTTTCATTCCTTACTTAAGTGACACATTAATAGCATATGCTAAAAATAAATCACAGAAATAATTGGCATATGCTAATTATTTCTGTAAGGTAATAACATCGATAAGGAGTCACTATGCCAAGACCCAAAAAAGGCCGCCGCGTTTGTGGAACAGCAGCACACAGTTGCTTCAAACCCAACGGCGTACCGTTAAGCAGATTAAAAAAAATATCCATTTTACCTGAAGAGTTAGAAGCCCTGCGGTTGGCTGACTACCTCAATATGAGTCAACAACAAGCCGCCGATGAAATGGCGATCTCTCGGCAAACCTTTGGCAACATTGTGAATCAAGCTCGATACAAAGTTGCTGCCAGCCTAGTGGAAGGCGGCGCCTTACTATTTGAAGATAAGGAAGAAAACAATGATTTATGCAATCCCCAGTAAGCAAGGGCAAATCAGCCAACACTTTACTAAAGCCGAACAGTTTTCGTTCATCGATGAAAACAATACCGTACTTGCCAGCATCAACAACAACGCTGCTCAAGCCGGTTCAACATGTCAGGACAAAAATGCCATTGTGCAGCAACTACAGAGCATGAAAACAGATGCAGTGATTGTAAAAAACATCGGCGAGCGCTTGTTAGGCAAATTGCTTAATGCTGGGCTGAAAGTATTTCAAGTGAATCAGGTTCGCCCGATAGAGTTGCTCAGCCAAAGTACAATGATTGAGCTCAACGACCCAAGCCAAGGGCGCCCTTCTATGCAACACCAACAAAAAGCGGACTGTCATGGTAAACAGCGCTGCTGCAATAATGCTGAGCATACACCTCACCACGGTCAAGGCAGAGCAGGAAGACACGGTCACTCTGGTAAGCGTTGCTGCCACTAACCCCTAGCTTTAGCTGCCTATGAAGCCCTAATGGGCAGCTAAATAGCCCATCAGCACCCACATTTTTATTGTATTGCACTTCTCTATGGCCAACTGAATAAATAGCTAAGTCGAACAATTTGGCATTCAGTTCTGGCCTTCTCAACATAGCTGCAAAGCTAAGGATCGATGAGTCTCCACAATCCTCGCCTCCTGTGTGACCAGCTAGAAATCTCAGCGCTTTTTCTATCAGGCCTTTTATAATTGTTAATCGTCCTCATATTTATATGCAATGCACCAGAAGAAAAGGAAGCTCGATGACTAACCAATATATTCCACCTAAGGTTTGGAGCGTGGATACAGAAAGTGGCGGCAAGTGGGCCAGCATCAATCGTCCAGAGTCTGGAGCCCGCCACCAACAAACCCTCCCGGTAGGCTCAAACCCTTTACAACTCTATTCTATGGCAACACCTAACGGGCAAAAGGTCACCATTTTATTAGAAGAACTCTTGCAACAGGGTATTAGCGAAGCCGAGTATGATGCTTACATGATCGACATTAGCGAAGGCGATCAGTTCTCCTCAGGTTTTGTTGAAATCAACCCCAATTCCAAAATACCCGCTTTGCTGGATAGATCTGCTGAGGAAGCCGTTCGCGTGTTTGAATCGGGGTCTATTTTGGTTTACTTAGCCGAAAAATTTAACCAATTCCTGCCTAAGCAAGGAGCCGCTAGGGCCGAAGTGATGAATTGGCTGTTTTGGTTACAGGGTTCAGCCCCCTACTTGGGTGGCGGCTTTGGCCATTTTTACGCCTATGCACCAGAGAAGTTCGAATATCCAATTAACCGCTTTGCCATGGAAACCAAACGCCAGCTCGACGTGCTAGACAAACAGCTCGCCAAACACGCCTATATAGCAGGTGAAGAGTATTCTATCGCTGATATAGCCATTTGGCCCTGGTATGGCAATTTGGTTCTAGGGAAACTATACGATGCGGCAGAGTTCTTAGACGTTACCAGTTACACCCACCTACTTAGCTGGGCGAAGCAAGTGGAACAGCGTACTGCGGTTCAACGCGGCTGCATGGTAAACCGCAGTTGGGGAGAACCATGGGAGCAAGTGCCGGAACGGCATAGTACCCAAGATATTGACGCGGTATTAAGTCAAAAGCCTTAACTCGCTGTCGGTCTAAAAACTACCAAGGTGTTTTTAGACCGGCTCAATCTATTGATAACACGCCATCTCGTTGATGACTTAAAACCCCCTCGCCTATCAACTTATCTAACCAATAAGCGTTAATAGTGTCTAGTTCACCATTATCACGGATCGCTTCAAAAGCCTGCTGCCACTGAGCATAATTTTCAAAGTTCTTAGACAAACCAATATATACCGGTGAGGTTTTAATAAATGAAATATTCTTAAAGCTGCCTTCAGCAATGCCTAGCTCTTTACTTAAAATATGCGTACCACTGAGATTATAAACAATCGCATCAACTCGGCCTTTCTGTAAAAAACGTAGGTTTTGCTGATGACTCGCAGCCAACTTGTAGTTGTTCAGTCCCTTCTGCTTGAGCCAAAGGGCACGTATATCCCCCCTTACCACACCAATTGATTCAAAGTCTTCGAGGCCAGTGTTATCGAAATAGCTGTTGCTCCGCGTAATCACATACCAGCTCTTTTTCATTACCGGCCCGACCCATTGCAGTTCTTTATCCCGCTCTGCGGTCTTTGAAAAAGAAAAGATGGCGACGTTATCATTCACCAATGCGGTTTTTAAGGCTCGAGCCTCTGGCAACACTTCTACCTCAAGTTCTTTTCCCATATACGCATGCATAGCGCGAACAATATCAACCACGTAGCCTTCTACCTCTCGCTCATCGTTCAAATAAGCACTGGGGGGTTCATCTACGGTAATCACTCTAGTTGCGGTCTCAGCCAAGGGCTGAAACACATACAACAGGGTGAATAACAGTGCGCTTAATCGAATCATGGTTTGCTTACATCCTCTTAACCTTCGGTGACAATATATTGCAAAAAAGCCAAATATTCACGTTTTATGCTAAGTCTAGCTAAGCAAAATCCAAGCTATCTAACAAAATTCTAAAATCAAAAATCAATACAACATAACCCCCTCCCTAAAGAGGTATTTTAAAGTTCCCAAAAACAACAAATAATATCAATACGGAGCCGGTAAGCTTAATTTGAGCCAGTTCAACAAAGCGAGATTTCACTGTTAAAAAATAGAATTTTCACTAGTCATGTGAAAATAGTTCAGGTATTACTCGCCGCAGTCGCAGATGACTTAGCTCGGTCGCTTGTAGTCGTGACAATTTTTTTTCGTAACCTAACCTAAGTACAGCAGCAAACTGAACCAAGCTAAGTAGAGAAAGAGAAAAAACGTAGCTCAGCGCTTAATGTTATGGCATAAGCTTCACTTAAGCATCCCTCTGACTTGCTTCGGTTATTACTGGCTAGTTCACAAAAGGCATGCGGGCCTAGTACAGAGCATTTGTCGACTAACACCAAGTGGCTCAATGTTTTTAATCAACATTGAGGTGTTTTACTAAACGCAAAAAAGTTATTAGCGTCGACTAATATCTAAACATAATAACGATATTGAGGCCCAAGATGGAAACTACTAACAAACTTCCCAAAGACTTCTTATGGGGCGGTGCCGTAGCAGCCCACCAAGTAGAAGGTGCATGGAATAAAGATGGCAAGGGAGTCAGCATTGTCGATGTGCTGTCAAAAGGCGCTCACGGCGTAGACCGCATCATTACCGATGGCGTGCAAGACGACGTGATGTACCCCAACCATGAAGCCGTTGATTTTTACTCGCACTACAAACAAGACGTAGCCCTGTTTGCCGAGATGGGTTTCAAATGTTTTCGTACCTCGATTGCTTGGACCCGCATTTTCCCTAATGGCGACGAAACCAGCCCCAATGAAGCCGGCCTGCAATTTTACGATGAGCTATTCGATGAGCTATTAAAACACAACATTGAACCAGTCATCACCCTATCGCACTTTGAAATGCCGCTCCACCTAGTAAAACACTACGGTGGCTGGTACAACCGCAAGTTAATCGACTTCTTTGTTAACTTCAGCCGTTGCGTATTTGAGCGCTACCAAAACAAGGTGAAATACTGGATTACCTTTAATGAAATTAACAACCAACGAAACTGGAAAAATCCTTTATTTGGTTACTGTAATTCAGGCATGAATTACACCGAATTTGAGCATCCAGAACAGGTAATGTATCAGGTATTCCACCACCAGTTTGTAGCCAGCGCTCTCGCGGTAAAAATTGGCCACGAGATCAACCCTGAGATGAAAATTGGCAGCATGATCCACATGATGCCGCTGTATCCCGCGACCTGTAAGCCGGAAGACATGATTCAAGCGCAACAAGCGATGCGTGAAAAATACTTGTTCAGTGATGTACAAGTACGTGGTCACTACCCTCGTTACATCAAAAAAGAGTGGCAGCGTAAAGGCATTCAAGTAGAAATGGCCGAAGGTGATACTGAAATTCTACAAGCAGGCTGTGCCGACTACCTGGCCATTAGTTACTACATGACCAACATTGTGGATGCCGTACCGCCCACCGATGAGGTCAATCCTCTATTTGGAGCTAGCCGCTTAAATCCAAATTTGGAAGCATCTGAATGGGGTTGGCAAATCGACCCAGTTGGTCTTCGTTATGCCCTATCTGAGCTGTATGAGCGTTACGAAAAACCACTGTTCATCGTTGAAAACGGCTTTGGTGCGGTAGACAAGATTGAGTCAGGTAAAACCATCAACGATGATTACCGCATCGAATACTTAAGCCGCCACATTGCCGAAATGAAAAAAGCCGTCACTCTCGATGGTGTAGAAGTAATGGGCTACACCCCATGGGGCTGTATCGACTGTGTCTCTTTCACCACCGGTGAATACAAGAAGCGTTACGGCTTTATCTACGTAGATAAACATGATGACGGCAGTGGTGACTTTAGCCGCGCCCAAAAACAAAGCTTTAACTGGTATCAACAAGTGATTGCCAGCAATGGTGAAATTATCTAAACCAAACCTAGTCATCATCTAAACAAAAAGGGGCGAATTACTGAGTATTCGCCCCTTTACTTATTTATCTAGTCCTTTATCCCATCAAACTTGGCTTTGCTGCTCTGTCTGAGCACTAAATTCGGCCGCATAGCGATTTGCCAGCAGCGCGCAATAAAAGATCTGAATGGGGTGATACAGCATAATCGGTAGCAAGATCATCCCCAAACTAGGGTCGGTGGCAAAAATCACCTTGGCCATGGGTACGCCTGCCGCCAAGGTTTTTTTACTGCCACAAAATACCGCTGCTATCTCATCAGGGCGGCTAAAGCCGACTTTTTTCGCCCCCCACTGAATCAAGTGCACCATAAAAAACAACACCACTAAACACAGCAGCAAAGAGCTCAGTAATAAAGTGCTAGAGAAACGACTCCAAATACCATTAATAATCGAGTCACAAAAGGCATTGTAAACAATCAAAATAATCACTAGCTTATCGACTTTATTGACCACTTGTTTGTTGCGCTCTACCCACGCCAACAGGTAAGGACGCAATACTTGCCCCAGCGCCATCGGTAACAACAACAACTTAGATATCGATAATACCGAGTCGAGTAAGTTCAATTCTACGCCTTCTAAGCCCATGAATAACTGCACTAAAAAGGGCGTAATAAACACCCCAATAATGCTGGAGAGCGAGGCATTAAAAATTGCTCCGGGTACGTTACCTTTACCCACACTGGTCATCGCCACCGACGAAGAAATGGTGCTGGGCAGTACCAATAAATAACAAAAACCAAAGGCCAGTGCCGCCGGCATAAAACGCAACAACACATCACCAAAGATTAACCACAACAGGGGATAGGCGATAAAAGTGGCAGATTGAACATATAGATGTAAACGCCAATTGCTTAAGCCGGATTTAAGCGCACTGGGCGACAAACCCAAACCATGCAGGAAAAACACCACCGCCACTCCAAAAGAGCACACCGTATCCAGTTGCAGTGGGCCATCGCTGCGCCCCAGCTCTGCGGATACTGTAGCCAGCCCAATCGCCAGCAACATGCCCAGTAAAAACCATTCTTTTTTTAATTTTGTCAGTATATTCATAAACCACTCGGGATTAGCGTTATTTAACCGCCCGTAAGTTGTAACAAAACGAAGGCTTAGCCGTAGATAAGCTAAGCGCGCTATAGCTTATACTGATCTAATGCCTGTTATATAGAGCTAAGGCAAAGCTGCACGCTAATAACAGTAATATTGCGGATGTATTCTAGTCGGTGGACTAGTACCTTAAATTGAATTGAGTAAAACGGAGTTTAATCGAGGAATATATCCGTATTAATCTCTGTAGGCACGCCCAGCCAATAGGCATAAATGGTATGGTCGTCTAAAGCGTTACCCGATAAGGCATGCACCAATACATTTAACTCCCCACGTTGCTCATCTAACCACGGAATAAAAGCATCAAAGACTTTGTGGTTGAAAATGATCTGACAACTCCACTGGGTATGCGGGCCGACACATTTTTGGTGCACCCGCCCCACCTTCAACCCAAACTTCTCTCCGGCTTGATGACACAGCTCGGTAGCAAAGGCCAAGCTGTCTTGATCAAAATAAACATGGGCATGGTAGGCCTGATGCTGATTAATCGGTCTTTGTATCATTTCCTGTAGTTACCTTATACGATGAACATGGGCTTAAGCACTGCCCGCATAAGCAGCGCTGTGCAGTCACAACTTGCACAGCACGTAATACATGAGCATGGCCTATAGCTTAGTCAGCGCCGCTAAGCCCTAAATGGCAGCATCGCAAAGTTAAACTGATTTATCGAGCAATTTTATTCAAGTTTTTTCAACGCGGCTGCCCTATATTAAACCCATGCTCGGCGGTAAATGCAGGTAGAGGAAGGACAGTGGCTAAAGACAATAACTTTCAATATACCAGCAGTGGCCAGCACGATTTGGCGATGCTGAATGCCACCATGAGTGACTTTAGTTACGCTAAACACGCCCACGAAGAATACTCGCTAGGCATCACCCTACAAGGCCGCCAAGACTTCTTTTGCCGTAACGCCTACTACAAAAGCACGCCGGGTCGGGTGATGTTATTTAACCCAGAAGATATTCATGATGGTCATTCCGGAGTTGCGCAAAATCTAGAGTACTTGATGATTTACATTCATCCCGCTCAATTACAGCCGCTATTTAAGGCCTTGGGTTATCGAGCTAACAGCCCTTTGCGCTTGAATAATACCCTGCTAGATGATGCCCTATTGCGTCAACAGATATTGGATTTGTCACAGCTATTAGAAGGGCAAGCGCATTCAACCATTGAGTTTGAAGCTAATTTATTTCAGCTGGCGCAATCACTCACCCGCTTACATGGCAGCTTAGCCCTCGCCCCACAACGCAGCAGAACCGATACCCTGCTATTGCGCGCCAAAGAGTATATTCAAGCTAATCTCAGCTGGGACTTATCCATAGCAGACATCGCCGCTGCGGCCAGCATGTCTAAGTTTCATTTTATTCGGTTGTTTCGCGCCCAATTTGGCATTACCCCTCACCAATACGTGCTGAACTGCCGGATAAATAATGCTCGTAAGGCCCTGCAACAAGGCAACAACGCCACCCAAGCCGCCATTGCCTCAGGCTTTGCCGATGCCAGCCACCTCAATCGTAACTTCAAGCGGGTCTTCGCTATGACCCCCAAGCAATTTCAAAACCAATGGTTCCGCTAATCTCAGCAGCCAGCTAGGCTGACCTTTCGGAGTAAAATATGTACGACATTCTTGCCTACGCCATAGGGGTAATGTACACCCCTGGGCCAATCAACCTATTGGGTTTACACAGCGGAATAAACCGCCAAACCCGCAGCCATGTAGGCTTTTTCATGGGGGTGGGCTTGGCCATGTTTATCTTATTTGTATTACTCAGCTTTGTCGGTTTAAAGGTAATAAATCCACAAGTATTGCCTTTTGTGACCCTAGCGGGCTGCGGCTACATTCTCTATGTGGCCTACAAAGTATTGGGTAGCCAAGTGGAGCTAAACAATTCAGAACACCGCCCCAGCCAACTAAGTTTTCAAGACGTCTTGTTAATGCAACTACTCAACCCAAAAGCTTTGCTGGCCAATTTGCCAATTACCACTATTCAGTTTCCCCATGCGGGTATTCACGGCTCGGCCATGGTGATTTGGTCGGCGCTATTAGCCCTGCTAGCCTTTGGTGCGCCCACCAGCTATTCCCTAGCCGGTTTAAGCTTGGGTAAGCGGATCCACAATCCCAATTATTTCAAATTATTTAATCGGCTAATGGCGGGGCTACTGGTTTATGTCGCCCTGAGCATCGCCTATAGCCAAGTATTTAAAGGCTACTTTTAAAGCCATTGCTTTATTTTGGCTGCCACCATCTGAATACGTTTAGGCAAGGCCCGATAGCGTTTAAGGCACAGGAATAACTCCTCGTTTACTGGCTTAGCTAGAGAGTGAACGCTTACCTTATCGCTATTACCAAAGGCTTCCACCGCATAGGCAGGCAATACCGTAAAGCCTAAACCCAGGCTCACCGGCTGCATAATTAGGCCAATCTGGTTAGAAAAGCCTTTGCGGGGGAAATCACTGGCATGCTGAAACTCCGGGTAGTTTGCCCCCAATAATAAACCAGCATGATGCGCGCCATCGGGGTGGTCAATAAAGCCCAAGTTCATCAGCTGTTGCCAAGTGGGCTCGCCCAGCTTAGCCGGGGTGACTAACAATAGGGCCTCGGTGGCGATGCTTTCATTGCTTACCTCTGCCATGGATGAACGCGCGCTAATTAAGCCGATGTCGGCTTCCCCCTTGGCGATGGCTTTTTCTATTTCAGCATTAGGCGCAAAGCGATACTCAATCACCAGCTTAGGGTGGGCTTGCTGCAAGGCCAATAGTTGCGGGTAAAGCTTAAGCCCTACGCTACCCGGCGAGCACACCCGCACCACACCTTCGTCAACCGGATCGTCCACCACGCTTTGCTCTAAATGAGCCAAGCTCAGTAATACCTCGCGCGCCTCGTCATAAAAGCGCTGACCCACTTCGGAGAGGGTAAACTGCTTACCTTGGCGCACAATTAGCGGTGTGCCCAATTGCTCTTCTAACTTACGTAGCTGCTGGCTTACCCCCGATTGGGTCATGTGCAGGCGCTCGGCGGTGCGGGTGAAGTGGCCCACCTCCACCAAGGTACAAAAGGTATTCAGCAAAGTGGTATTTATCATTAGTAAATGTACTTATAAAAATCACTAATGATAATTTAAAGTTATTAACAGCTATTTGTAAACTGCCCTCATCAACTATTGAGGAGCAAGTTATGAGCAGCACATTTCCAAGAACCTTTTCCCACATCGGCATCTCGGTACCCGACTTAGACAAAGCCGTAGAATTTTATACTCAAGTACTGGGTTGGTATTTAATTATGCAGCCCACCGAAATTAAAGAAGACGACAGCGCCATCGGCGAAATGTGTACTGATGTTTTTGGCAGCGGCTGGGAGCGTTTTTCTATCGCCCACCTTTCCACTGGCGACCGCATCGGTGTAGAGCTGTTCCAGTTTAACAATCAAAGCAATCCAGAGAACAACTTTGAATACTGGAAAACCGGGGTATTTCACTTTAGCGTGCAAGATCCCAATCTAGAAGAATTGGTAGAACGCATCGTTGCCGCGGGCGGTAAAAAACGCATGCAAGAGCCACGTTACTACTACCCCGGAGAAAAGCCCTACCGCATGATTTACATGGAAGACCCTTTTGGCAACATCCTAGAAATTTACAGCCACAGCTACGAGCTGACCTACAGCGAAGGTGCTTATTAAGCGGCAACAAAAAAGCGAGCACAGCCTTGAGTAGGTGCTCGCTGGTTTGTTTTGGATAAACAGCCCGTTCAATTCAATTGGGCAGCCAATAACAATAAATAGGTGATAGCTAACGAATAACGTAGGTTACTTCTTATAGCTAATAACCTCTCATTTCCTAAACGCTCAAGATCTTTGCCATAAATCATGGGAACAAACAGGAACATAGCGAAGTAGAACACTATAAACGGTGGGCTTCCTCTATTTTGCCAATGAAGATCTTCCACTTCAGTCCATTCATCGTAAAAATCTCTGCTTAATTTCATCAACGGAAACAATGAAACCAAAACGCCACACACCATTAAGGTGTTAAGTAACTCTGTCAAAACGTTCCTCCAATTCGATAACGCGGTGCTCTTGGGAAAACTGGAGCACAGCGTATGTTTGTCCCTCACTGCACTTTGTTAGTTGCTTTCACCAGGTGGCACCTTATCTTTAGCAAGACACTCTTTTTCAAATTTTAGAGCCTCCTTTCTATTACCAAGATATCTAGGAACACCTTCAAGTGCCATAAAACCACCTAATGGCCTTTCATGATGCCCTATTATTAAGCCACCTGAGCAATTATGAGCATTACAATTTTGTAACACCATAGCGTTATTAGTTATCAGAATATTAGTCGGCCTAACTAGGATTTCGACACCATTGCGAAGGAAACGACCACGATTTATAACAACCTTGTTTGGCGGTTTGAACTCTATTTCAATAAGTATCTTTCGATGACCTTCCCTTACTGTTAAGGTCGTACCCACCAACTGGATATCCCATGGTTCAATTGAATAGAAGATTTAATAGTAAATGTCCGTCAGCCAGAATTAGTCCAATTAGTGGAGTACCATCAACGCTAATTGGTGCCATTGCTGTTCCGTAGCCTTGATCTGCACACGTAAAACTATTTCCACCAATTTCGACGCATGCTTCTTTTCCAGAGAAGTGCAGGTTATATGGCTTTGACACATTATCTCTGAGATTGAATGGCGATGCATTGGCCTCTCTCACAACCTCTTTCGGCAGGAGTCCACCAGTTTTTTCTCGATGATGCTGATCGCAAAGAAGAGTGATCTCATCAGCTACATGGCGTTTTACTTCAGCCCACTCTTCCATATGCTCATATTCATACAACGGCATTCCACATATTACACAACCAAAGCCACAGCGCTGTCTTACCTCTCTCTGTATAGGAAGAGGTATATTTCGACTATTGCAATCCTTCATTTCATCCATATATGTTTCTATATTTTTTGCACCTAACATTTTATGACTACTTCCCTACTAGCTCGCTCTACCTTGCAAGTTAGTAGCTAACCACCTATCCCGCAGTAACAATAACTTAAAACTATTGAGCAATCATATAATAAGAACACTTGATAATAACCATAGTCAGCTCAAACTATGGCCTTTCTATGCAACCTACTGAATTAACTAGCATAATAGAAATAACAGGCAGTAAAGCGGGAATGTGGGGCTGGGCCTTGGCTTGCGTTCACAATATGAATGACAGATTTTCTAAGGCAAGAACTTAGCAGCTTAAGCCTTTATTAGGCCTAAGCTGCTAAAACATATCTTCAGTTACCCAATCACCAGATTATTAAGGCCTTTACTCGGCATAATCTTGGGCGCAGTAGAGTTGGCCGCTACCGGCTTCATCATCAAGTAATACCGGAACCAAGGCACCCGGTATTACCG